>Ga0214921_10002593_pt1 | contig 29141 bp, 23 predicted proteins | sample LL1505_MetaG_FD_177992 | JGI IMG/M metagenome (GOLD analysis project Ga0214921, IMG submission 177992) | Freshwater microbial communities from Lake Lanier, Atlanta, Georgia, United States - LL-1505 | ecosystem: Environmental > Aquatic > Freshwater > Lake | place: USA: Georgia | collected...
TGGTTGACCGCGCTCGAAACATCATCGAATCGACGGTGTCGGACGCCTCGCGCACAACACTCGTAGTCGACGACGCGCACGATCTCACACCCGCCCAATGGCGGTTCGTTATCGCGTGGGCGAAACATCGGGGGGCAGTCATTGCCTTAGGAGACCCGGACGTTTCGACTTCCGGCTTTCGTGGCGGCCAGGTCACGTTCCTTGACGACGCTGAACTCGAGTGGGGTTCTACCCACACCCTCACGACGATTCATCGCCAAGGTGGGGTAATGCCGTCCCTTCTCGGTTCGATCGCGTCAGCAATTGGCGGCGGAGTCCCAGAGATTCGACGTGCATATCCCGCCATCCTCGAGCCGACCGTCGCCCGATCACTTCCTGGGTTCGAACTGTTAAGCGCAACTGCTTCGTCGCCAGCTCATGAGCGCGACGTGGTCGCGCGCTATATCCGAGACGCGGTCGCTCGCGGAACTTCCTATGGCAACATTGCGGTCGTCGTGCGGAGTGGGTCAATGGCCGAATCGATGGTGACCCATCTCAATTCGATGTCGATTCCTGCTTTCTCGGAAACGACTGGCTCACCACTTCGCGATCACCCCGCGGTGTGGTCGCTCCTTAACCTGGTCAGCATTGGAATCGGGCGTGAATCGATGACGAACAGTCTTGCCCAAGACCTACTGCTCGGGCCGTTCGGTCGACTGACTACGCTCGACCTTCGCCGGTTCCGCCGAAACCTGCGTAAAGCCGAAATCGCGTCGGGTGGGAATCGTCTTGCCGATGAACTCATGCTCGAGGCACTCACAGAACACGGAACCTTCGAAACCGAAGTCAAGTTCGCTGCCCCAGGAGTTCGGTGGATTGTTGAAACGCTTCGTGCGCTTCGGTTGGTTGCCGACCGACAGATCGACGAATTGTTGTGGGTCGCATGGGCGCGCAGCGATCGAGAGACAAAATGGACGGCGGCGACGCTCGGCACGGGCCCTGCGGCCGTCAAGGCACATGAATCACTCGACGCTGTGATGGCGTTGTTTGGAGTGGCCGCTACGTCTCTCGAAAACATTCCGAGCGAATCCGCCGACGTATTCCTCGACCGAGTCCTCGGACAAACCGTCCCGAACGACTCACTCACTCCGCGAGCGACCTCTGGCTCCGTTCTTGTTTGTACACCTGCGGCTACCGTTGGCCGCGAATTTGACGTTGTCGTCGTTGCGGGACTGAACGAAGGCGTGTGGCCGAACACTCGACCCCGAAGTGCGCTGCTCAAAGCGAACGAACTCTCTTTGGTTCACGCGGGCATTGACCAACGAACGGTCGATTTTCGGCGTGATGTGATTTTCGACGAAGTGCGCCTCTTCCTCGTGGCCATGTCACGAGCGCGGCACCGAACGCTGGTAACCGCTATTCAATCCGAGGACGAAACCCCGAGTGGATTGTTCAGGATGGTCGCGGGCGAAAAATCGACAGGAGAAAACTTTTCTCGATCGATCCCAGCGCTCAACGCACGCGGCGAGGTGTTTGTCCCCGAGAGCATCGACGCCAGCATTGGAGACATGGTTGGGCGTCTCCGGCACCTGCTCGTGTCATCGACCGGCTCGCCGACGGAGCGTGTGCGGGCTGCCGCGGCGCTGCGGTCACTCGCCGACCGAGGAATTGCCGGGGCCCATCCCGACACGTGGATTGGGTATCGCCAAACCACTCCAATCGAATTGTTTTCGGGAACTCAGGTACCTGTGTCGCCATCAAACCTCGAGACCTTTGACGCATCCGCCCTCGATTGGTTCGTTTCTAGCGTGGCGGGCGGTGCGTCAGGGTTGAGTGCAACGATTGGCACCCTCGTTCATCGGGCAATCGAAGTTGCTCCCGATGGCACTCGCGATGACCTGTGGGCTGCCGTCGAGGAAAAGTGGAACGAAGTGAATTTCGATGCGCCGTGGCTTCGCACGCAATGGCTTGCGACCACTCGGTCGATGATCGATGCACTGGCAGATTATGTTCGCGACGCGGCACTTGATGGCCGGCGGGTTCTCGACAGCGAGAAATTCACCACGGTCACTCTCTCGACCACCGAAAAAGGAGGACTCGACATCGTCGTCGGTGGAACAATCGACCGTGTTGAACGAAACTCGGACGGCTCGGTGTCCATCATCGATATCAAGACGGCCAAAACGCCGGAATCCGCAAAAGGTGCCGAATCTAACTTGCAACTCAAGGCTTATCAACTCGCCTTCAGCCACAAAGCGTTGGGCGACGCCGTTGCCGAGGCAACGACACTTCACTCGGCGGGATTGTTGTATCCCCGCGTAGCGAACAAGAATTCTCGGTACACCGTTCGGACTCAGTCGGCGATGGATGCCGCAGCTCTTGACGATTTCACCAACAGGCTCATCTCACTGGGGGTGGCGATGCATTCCGAACGATTCACCGGGCCAGAAGTCGCTCCCGAGTTCTCGGGTGCCCGTGACCTCGAAACGTCGTGGGTCAGAATTTCCGAGGTGAGCTCTGATGAATAATCTCGATCCACGGATGTTGGACAAACTCCTCGGACTCGGATTCGAACCCGTCGCCGAACAAGCCGACGTCATCGATATGAGCCCAGAAGGCATCCACCTTGTCCTTGCCGGCGCCGGCAGTGGCAAGACGGAAACGATGTCGTTGCGCGCGCTATGGCTGGTCGCGACTCAGGGGATTCGACCCGAAGAAGTTCTTGGACTGACCTTCACCCGAAAGGCCGCCCGCGAACTCGCTGAAAGGTTTCGACGACGAATCGCGCTTCTCCGACACCGGCGTGCAGAGTTCGCGGCACTGGGTGTCAACATCGATCACCTTGTCGACGACGATCACGGATTTGCGACACCGACCGTCTCTACCTATAACGCTTTCGCATCCGAGATTTTCGCAGAGCACGCTGCTCGGATTGGGTGGGACTCGGATTCGCCGGTAATCACTGAGGCGACGGCGTATGCGATTGCTCGGGGCGTCGTCACCTCGTGCACCGATTCACGTCTCGGCGAGTATGACCTTTCACTCGATTCCGTCATCGACGCCGTGATTCGATTGGCGTCTGAACTGTGCGAGTTCGATGTCACGGACGATTCTGAGGTCATCGCTTATGCCCGTGAGGTCGCTCAACGACGCGAGCTGCCCGGAAAGACAACCATCGAGATGGAAAAGTTCCGCGTCAAGTTAAAAACGGTCGGCGCGCTGGAGGTCTTGATTCCTCTTGCCCGCGAGTTCGTTCTCGAAAAACAGCGCCGCGGAGTCGTCGAATTCTCTGATCAGGTCACGTTTGCGCGGCGCATCATCCAGCAGTTTCCGAGTGTGGCGCAGTCGTATCGCGATCGTTTCAAGGTTGTCATCCTCGACGAATATCAGGACACGTCTTTTTCACAGACGAGTCTGTTTTCGGAACTCTTTGGACCCGAGCGTGTCACTGCCGTCGGCGATCCGAACCAGTCGATTTACGGGTGGCGCGGTGCAAGCCCTGCGAACGTCGCGTCTTTTCACGATGACTTCCATGTGGCCGAAGGCGAACGCACTCACCGACCGCTTGTTACGTCGTGGCGAAACGGAACGGCGATTTTGGCGGCGGCAAACGTTATTCTCGACCACCGCACCCAACAAAATCCGTTGGACGTCGATCGCCTGAACTCGTTCCCTGGTGCATCACGCTTCGATATCGAGGGTACTTTCGCCGAAAGTACGTCGACCGAAGCAGATCGATTAGCGAAATGGTTCCAACGCCACCTCGATCCGGCGCGCCCTGGTCGCACGGCGGGCGATGTGCCACCGACCATGGCGATGCTCATTCAAACCCGCACCCATCTCGACACATTCCTGCGTGCGTTCGATGACAACAACGTTCCCTACCGCTTATTGGGTGTCGCCGGCATTTTGGGGAACCCATTCATTACCGACCTTTACTGCGGGCTCTCGGTGATTGCCGATCCGGGGAAAGGTGCGCGGCTTGTTCGATTACTCGGAGGAGCGCGCTGGCAGGTGTCGGTCAACGACCTGTGGTCGCTTCACAATCACGCCCGCAACGTGGCGAAGTCCTACACAACAAATGACCAACGTGCACGACTTGGCAGCTCGCTCGTAGAGGACGAATCGGATTCACTCGTCGACGCACTTGATTCCTTGCGGTTCACCGACCGCCACGACGTCGAAACCACCAATACATATGACAAACACGTGTCCTTCAGCGACGAGGGATGGGAACGGCTTGTACATGCCGCGGAGTTTTTCCACAATTTGCGATCTCAGGTTGACGTTTCGATACCCGATATGGTCAACCTCACTGCTACCGCTCTTCAACTCGACATCGAAGCGGTCGCCTCACTCCACCACTCACCGGCTGCCTTTCGCGAGGCCTTCGATGACCTCGTCCACTCTTATCTCGCGATTCCGTCCGATCATTCCCTGCGCGGTTTTGTTTCCTGGCTTTCCGAGGTGGAAAAACGCGAACGGATGACCCCTCGAACTGATGAACCCGAACCAGGAGTTGTTCAAGTTCTCACCGTGCATTCTTCCAAGGGACTCGAGTGGGACGTTGTCGCGTTACCTCGGTGGACACAGCCTCCTATTCCGGCCAATGGAAGTATTCGCGGGGACAAGTCCAAGGCGGCAAACGAGATGGGCTGGTTGCAACTCGGTGCGCTTCCCCGGAAATTCCGCAGTGATCGCAAATACCTGCCTGAATTCACCTGGGAAACGGCCGCCACGATAGACGACCTCTTTCGTGAGTCAGAGGAATATACCCATCGACTCAAGACGATGTTGATTCTTCCCGAAGAGCGTCGACTGATGTACGTCGGCGTTACTCGCGCACGCCACCATCTTTGGATTTCGGGAGCCCATTTCGAGGGCAAGGGCAAGACGGCAAAGATTCCCAGCACGTATTGGGAGGAACTTCGGGCGGCAGGTCTCCTGGAAAAGGCCATCATCGATCCGATACCAGACTCCAACCCTGATGGCGACGGTATCGCGGTCGAGTGGCCTCCGCGCGACCCGCTCGGACGAGCGAGGCATCGCGCCGCGTATGACGCCGCTGCACTGGAAATCGAATCGTCAACGGGTTCGGTTGATCCCGCTGATGCCCGCGCCATTGAGCAACTCCTCGCGCACGAAACGGTGGGGGCGGCGGACGTCCCCGTGAGAATCCCAGCGTCGCGTTATGCCGAATGGTCGATGGATCTTGCCAAGGTCCGCGAAGGCAATCGCCGTCCGGTCCCGACACGACCGTATCGCGCAGCACGTTTGGGAACCGAGGTGCACGTATGGATTGAACGCGGCGGTGTTGATGATGATTTTGTCGACGGTTGGGTTGAAGCGAATGACCTTCCAGACTCCGACGACGGAATGCGCAGGTTGAAAGACACTTACCTTGCCTCGCGATGGTCGGGGCTCAAACCCGAATACACGGAGTTAGAGATACTTCTTCCCCAGGGCAAACACATCGTTGTCTGCAAGATTGACGCCGTGTACCGCATCGATGGTCGTTGGGTGGTAGTCGACTGGAAGACCGGAGCGAAACCCACGGAATCAGAGAAAGACTCTAAGGCGATGCAACTGGTGTTGTACCGACGCGCACTCGCTGCGTTGCTCTCAATCGACGTGACCGAAGTCGATGCGGTCTTGTATTACATCGCACACGACTGGGAGTGGAAAGTGGAATCCGAACGTTTAGAGCGTCTCGAGGCACTTCCGCCCATTGACTAGCTAGAGCGGCTCGAGCGTCGGTTGGTCTCGTTGCGGCGCGGTCGCGGTGGTTCGATTGTCTCCGAACATCAACGTCGTTGGCGATTTTGGCGGGGCGCCGAGATCGGTCGCGGGATTGTCAGTCACTGATGTTAGGAGCATATTCAGCATGGAAACCGCATCGGCAATGATTCCGTCATCATTCAAATCAGCGCCGTGAATGAGCCAGCGTGCGACCTCTAATTCCGAGGCGAAACGCGCTCGGTGCGCGAGGCGCTGGTCGTTTGTTGGGCGTTCGGCCGAATAGAGGCTCATGAATTCCATGGAATCGTGTGCGCTGAAACGAGCGAACACTCGCAAAAGGTCGTCTGCAGGATCAGCAACGCGGGCGCCCGCCCAATTGATGACACCAGACACAGTTGCTCCGTCCATTAGGACCGCGTCGAAGTCAAGATTGCCGTGGGTGATTGTGGGCGTGAACTGCCACATCCCGGCGTCCTCGATGGCCGAGTCCCAGCGATCGAGGAGCGGGCTCGGAATCTTTGTTGTCTGGTGCGCCCGGTCGATGATTCCGGCAGCGTCGCGCAAACTATCGAGCGGTGTCGTGGCGGGAATTACGTTTCGCGTGACGATAGAAGTTGGCAGGTTGTGGATAGCGGCGATTGCCGACGCAAGTGATGGGATTGCAACGCGCCCATCCTTGAGGGACGACAGCGGAGTTCCGCTGGTTTCCTCGGTGACAACAATTCGTCGCTTGTCATGGGAACCCGCTGCGAGAGTGTGCGGGACACCAAAGGGCAAGCGTTCCCGGACTCCGGCCCCGAGTAGTTGCCCGACTCGGTGCTCCGCGTTCTGAAGGTCAGCGGCGGGTGCTGTAAGTGGAGACGAAATCGAGATGACGCGGTCGTCTGAGGTTCGGCAGGTGACCCGATCAAAATCAGGGGTTGACGTGTCCCGGTATCCGTCGATTTCTAGAGACGGGATCTCTGCAACCGCCCACGCGGTTAGCATGATGGGGGACAATGCCATATCCGTACTTTAAGCCGAACCCGCGCCTGTTCGGGTTTGCCACGCGAGAGGAACACGATGAGCTCACTCATTGAATCTCTCGATGAAAACCAACGCAAAGTTGCGCTTGCGCTCGTTGGCCCGGTGCGTGTACTCGCCGGAGCTGGCTCTGGAAAAACCCGCGCAATCACACATCGAATCGCGTATGGCGTCGAGACCGGCGTCTATAGTGCGGAAAAGGTGCTTGCATTGTCGTTCACCGTAAAGGCCGCGGGCGAAATGCGAAGCCGACTGAGTGAACTTGGTGTTGAAGGCGTTGCCTGCCGCACCTTCCACTCTGCGGCGATGCGGCAATTAGCCCATTTTTGGCCCGACCTCATCGGCGGAGATTTGCCGAAAGTCTTGCATTCCAAGGCCGCGACGCTAAAACGCGCAGCAGCACAATTGAACATTCGTGCGACAGACGAACTGTTGCGCGGAATCGCGGCAGAAATCGAATGGCGAAAGGTGCGACTGTTGTCGATGGATGATTATGAAGCCGTCCTTCCCGACCGACCTCTTCCAGGCGGGTTGTCGGCGGATGCCACCCTCGCGCTCGTGCAGAAATATGAGGATCTCAAGGATGATCAGCGCAACCTGGACTTCGAAGACACGCTCATTGCAACGCTTGGAATGTTGAATTCAGAGAAGTGGGTCGCCGACCGTGTTCATGAACAGTTCCGATTCTTCGTTATTGACGAGTACCAGGACGTTTCGCCCGTACAACGCGCGTTGTTGGATGCATGGCGGGGAAGTCACGCAGAGGTGTGTGTCGTGGGTGATCCCAACCAGACCGTATTCGGATTTGCGGGCGCGTCGGACGAGCACCTCCTCAGGTTCGAATCGGAATTCCCCGGAGCGATAACTGTCGAACTTGACCGTAACTATCGATCCACCCCTGAAATCGTGCGACTGGCGAATTCGACGGTTCCGAATTCCCCATTGGAACTCGTGTCGATGCGGGAATCCGGTCCGAATCCCGGCGTCATTGATTCTGCGACGGATGAGGACGAGGCTCGCGCAATCGGTGACGCCATTCGCACAGCAATCGAGTCCGGCACCGATCCCGCAGACATCGCCGTGCTGTATCGCATCAACGTCCAGTCCCTCGTGGTGGAGCAGATTCTCGGCGAGATGAGAATCCCGTTTCGCGTTCGCGGTGGACGGTTCTTTGATGAGCCCGTCGTAACTCAGGCTCTTGTCTTGGTTCGGGGGCGCCTTCAAACTGATCCTGCCGCGAACGCACGGGACACAATGGCACTGATTTTGCGCGAGCATCTCGGGTGGCTGTCGAAACCGCCTGCGAATCCCGTTGATCGACACGCGTGGAACATCATGTCTGCGCTCGCCCAGATTGCCGAAAATCTTCCAGAGACGGCCACCGTCGTTGATCTGGCGGCAGATCTGAAACATCGGACCGATAACGAGATGGAACCTGCCGTATCCGCGGTAACCCTGACCACGATTCATAACGCAAAGGGGCTTGAATGGGACACCGTCTTTGTTATCGGCATGAGCGAAGGATTGTTTCCTTTCTCTTACTCAATGGGTGACGGGCCGATTCAGGAGGAACGTCGCCTTGCCTACGTTGCATTTACTCGGGCACGACGATCGCTCATGCTGAGTTGGGCTGAACGGCAGAAGACGTCCGGACCGATGCGAACGCGTAGCCGGTTTATTCCGGAACATCTGGGATAGCGCAACAACCGCAATCAGGGTGCAGAGCATGCGGTGACACCGCGCGATTGAATGTCACACCGTCGACTCGAACTGAATAACCGCCGCCCATTGGGAACATGCTCAATGATTCAGCGGCCGCGTGGATCGCAAGATCGATGGAATCGGCTGCTGCATTCCGTCGCCACATTTGCGGGGCGACAGCGGACCACGTCGGGTCGCTGTCAATGTGTGCCAACTCAACACAGCGGATGCACGCGGTCTCGCCTGGCCTCACCACGGGTCCGACCCGAACGCTCGATTCGCCAAACACAATCGCGCAGTGGTTGATGTCACGTCCGAGCCACGGCTGGATGTCGATGGGGGAAACGACGAAATGACTGACCAGCAGAACAAAGTCGACATCCACTGCCGTGATGTCTGCACTTGACGCGGCGACTACCGTCGAACGGGTCGATCCGGCCCAGGTCCGTGCGATGGTGTCGGTTGCTGGCGCTACTCCCACCACTGCGAGTCGGGGCAGAATCGCGCGAGGTGAGCGATGAAACACATCACCGCACGAATCAATGAGGGATCGGGCCACATGTTCGCCACCGACAATCGACGCAAGTCGGGCCAAACTTGTGCCCCGCACTAGTTCGGTGACCCCTCGCGCACCGGACAGATCAAGCGGTCCGAGCCGCGCATATTCCGGGTCGAGGCCCAACTGCACCGTTTCAGAGTCGCGCCAAACGACCGGAATCGAAGGGTCGATGCGAATGAACACGGGGGCATGTTCCCACATGACACCACTCGGCGTTAGTCGCCGTCCACAGTTCCGTCCTCATCAATCAGTCGTCGGATTGCGTCGTCCATGGCGTCGGGTGGGGCGACATTCCCCGAGAGTCGCGAAATCAGGCCGGAGGGGTCGTCGATGTCGTCGCTCGTTGGCATGACATCCGGGTGAGCCCAAACACTGTCCCGTTGTTCCGCGGAAACGGCCGCATCCAATGACCTCCACATCGACGCCGCTTCTCGCAATCGTCGAGGGCGTGCATCGATTCCGATAAGACCCGCAAGAGCTTTTTCGCCCGGTCGTCCGACGGCGCGATGACGGCGAACCATTTCGGCGATCGCATTTCGACTCGGCAGTCGGTGGGCGGCATTGTCGGCGACGACGTCGACCCACCCCTCGATCAACGCAAGCAGGGTTTCGATTCGGGTGAGAGCGATGACCTGGTCATCCGTTTTCGGCGGAATCAATGACCCGTCGCTGACGAGGCGTCGAAGTGCTTCGGCGTCCGACAAGTCGATGTCGCTCATCGCGGCACGCATGCTCTCGGCGTCAATCGAAATTCCATTCGCGTAATCGGTGATGCTGGCGACGAGCCCCAACTTGAGCCACTTGGAGTGTTTAAACAGGCGGGCGTGGGCAATTTCGCGAATGGCCAGGTAGAGCATCACGTCATCCAACGGAATTTCGAGACCCTCGGCGAATTCGTTGATGTTTTGAGGAATCAAGACCGCGCGTAACTCGTGTTCGAGGATGCCGTCGAGGAGTGGAATTCCGATGTCCCCACCCGAGAGAACCTCACCCGACAACTGCCCGATGATTTGACCAAGCTGCAACGAGAACAATGTGCCGCCGAGTCGTCGAAGTGCGGCAAAAGCGCCAGCCGCGGTTGCGGATTCGTCCTCGGGAATACTGTCGCCCAATGCGCGCTCGCCAGCGGTCGAAATTGACCGGGCGACGGGTTCAGAGATTTGAATCCACACCGGAATTGTCGCTCGCGCCCACTCGCCGCGTGTCATGGTCGACGGGCTGACGGTTAATGGAGAAATCGAGGTCGCTTCGTCGAGCCACAATGACGCGAGGTGAAGTGCGTTCTCGGCCGCAGTTACCGTCGCCGCGCTGACAGACGTCGCCTGTTGGTTCGCAACCTTCGTTGCCGTGTCCCGAACCATCTGCTCGGTGATGCCCTCATTGCCGTGGGACAGCGCTTCTTGAAGTTGCATCAACATCTTTTCGATGGCAGCAGCGTCGCCCGGAAGTCCGGCGGCTTTGGCGAGTTCCGCGATATCGAAGTGCTCGCCGCTCTCAAGGAATTTGCGCAGCATGTCCTGGAACTCGTCAGAGCCGTCATCAGCCATGTCAACAACCGTACCTGCTCGGTCGGTGACCTAGTGTGGAATACGTGACTGATTCCCCGAGCGAGACCGTTCCACGTCGACCACGCTTGAGTCGTAATGGCTGGGGTGTGACGTTGCTCGCGCTGAGCGTTGTTGGCACTCTGGGACTCGCTTCGGTACCAGCTCCGTATGTCATCGAAATGCCTGGTCCGGTTTACAACACGTTGGGATTTACTGAGGATGCCGACGGCAAAGAAACTCCCCTCATCTCGGTGTCGGGCACCGCGACGTATCCGACCGAGGGCGAGCTCTCGATGCTGACGGTTTATGTTGCGGGTTCCCCCGATTCTCATCCGACCTGGTTTGAAGTGGCCGCAGCGTGGATTCGCCCGGATTACGCGGTGCTTCCCATGGACCTCTTGTACCCCACGGGTACGACGCGAACAGATTCGGTGAACGCCGCCAAGATTCAGATGGACAATTCGCAACAGGAAGCAATCGCGGCAGCGCTCACGAATCAAGGGATCCCGTTCGAATCCGAAATCGTTGTGGCAGAAGCAACTCCGGGCTATCCGGCCGAGAAACTCGTCAAGCCGGATGACATCGTAAAAATGGCCGATGGCATCCCCATTCACAACGTGTCGGACCTCCGAGCCGTCATCAAGACCGCGGGAATTGGAAATTCGATTGAACTGGAGGTCGAGCGAGACGGCGAGACGGTTAATGTGACGGTCGGTGTCGTCGCATCCGAACAAGACGGCACAACACCGGTGATCGGAATACTGTGTGGCGGCAAGTACCGTTTCCCATTCTCGGTGGACATTTCGCTTGCCGACGTCGGCGGATCGAGTGCGGGCATGATGTTTGCACTGGGCATCATCGATACCATCACGCCAGGTTCCCTGAACGGTGGGGAGAACGTGGCCGGGACAGGCGAAATCTCTGCGGACGGCTTAATCGGGCCCATCGGTGGCATTGTCCAAAAGGCTTTCGGCGCTCGCAGTTCCGGAGCGACCTGGATGTTGGTTCCGGCCGAAAACTGCGCCGATCTGGTTGGCCACATCCCTGATGGTCTTCGCGACGTTTCGGTGTCGACGCTAGACGACGCAATGGCGGCGCTTCATGCAATCTCGACCCAATTGGGCACGAAAGCGCTTCCTCATTGCTCTGCTGGATAACGTGGTCTGAGTCGTAGGTAGACTTTTAACGAAAAAGGAGTTCAACTCGTGACCGTTCCCTCGCCCCTTCGTCAGCGTTCCCCTCTCGTTGTTACGGTTAGCGTTGTTGTTGCGCTGATTGCCGGTTTTGTGTCCTTTGCGAGCGTGTGGGTCGACGTGCTGTGGTACGACCAGGCCGGCTTCACTTCAGTATTGTTCACCCAGTGGATTGCACTGGGAATCATCGGGGTTTCCGCCTTTTTCCTCATGTCCATCCCGCTGTGGCTGAGTTTGAACATTGCCTACCGCACCCGACCGCTGACGGTTCGGTTGTCGGAAGGCGCCGAACGCTACCGACTCGCAGTCGAACCGATTCGTAAACTCATCATGCACCTAGGGCCCCTGGTCGTTGGTGTGTTCACCGGGATTGCGGCGGCAAGCAATTGGCCCATCGTTGTGCAGTGGCTCAATAAGACCCCGTTCGGCCAGACCGATCCGCAGTTCGGTTTCGATGTGTCGTTCTACGTTTATGACCTTCCGATGTACCAGTTTGTCGTCGGGCAAGTAGAGAGCGCGCTTCTCGTTTCCCTTCTGGCAGGCGCGGCGGCTGGGTTCATCTATGGCGGTGTCCGCATCTCGGCAAACCGTGAGGTGATTGTGTCAAAGCCGTTCCGCGCCCAGATCGCCATTCTTGGCGCACTGTACGTTCTGGTTCAGGCCGCGAACCTTTGGATTAACCAATACGACACTCTTGTGTCGCCCTCGGAGGGATTCCTCGCCACGGGGGCCGGATTCACCGAAGCCACCGCGACAATTCCCGGTCACCAAATTCTGGCGGGCATCGCGGTACTCGTTGCCTTGTTCTTTGTAGTGACCGCCTTCATCGGGCGCTGGCGTCTTCCCATCATCGGTGGCGCCATGCTCATCGTGGCCTCGATCGTCATCGGTGGCGTGTACCCGTGGATTGTGCAGCGCTTCCAGGTTGACCCCAGCGCGAGAACCCTCGAGGCCCAATACATCCAACGCAATATTGATGGAACGCGCGCGGGCTTTGGTTTGGACAAGGTCAACGAAGTCGTCTACGACGCGACGACAACGGCGGAACCGGGTGCTCTGCGTGCAGACGCCGAAACGACCGCACACATTCGCATCATTGATCCCGGTCTCGTGTCAGATGCGTTTGCACAGCTTGAACAGTTCCGCCAGTACTACAGGTTCCCCGCACACCTCGACGTCGATCGTTACCTGATTGATGGCACGATGCAGGACACGGTCCTCGCGCTTCGCGAACTTGACCTCAGCGGTCAATCCTCGACCTCGTGGTACAACGACCACATCGTGTACACACACGGCTACGGAATCGTCGCAGCCTACGGAAACGAACGAAACGTCGATGGCCAGCCGACATTCCTCGAGTCGGGAATCCCCGTGTCCGGCACGCTCGGCACCTACGAACCTCGGATCTATTTCGGTGAGTCTTCGCCGCCCTACTCGATTGTCGGCGCACAGGGCGCGGACGGGTCACTCGAGCTCGACTACCCATCGGCATCCTCTGAGTCCGAGGCGGGAAACGCAAAATACACCTTCGAAGGTGACGGTGGCCCCAAGTTGGACAACATCTTCACTCGGTTGATTTACGCGATGCACTTCCAATCCGAACAACTGTTGTTGTCAGACGCGATATCGAATGACTCGCAGATATTGTACGACCGTCACCCGCTGGTTCGAGTCAACAAGGTTGCGCCGTATTTGACGCTCGACAACGACCCCTACCCCGCCGTTGTGGACGGACGAATCGTATGGATCGTCGATGGATACACGACGAGCACCAATTACCCGTATTCGACCCCAGTAGACATTTCAACCGCGATTCTTGATACGTACACCGCTGGATCAACCGTCCCGAGCGGCGCGGCAAACTACATGCGCAACTCGGTCAAAGCAACTGTTGACGCCTACGACGGTACGGTCACGATTTATGCGTGGGACGAGACAGACCCCGTGTTGTCGACTTGGGAGAAGATTTTTCCCGACACACTCCAGCCGGCGAGTGAGATGAGCGCCGACTTGCTCGCGCACATTCGTTACCCCTCGGACTTGTTCAAGGTACAGCGTGAGGTTTTGGGCTCGTATCACGTGACAGATCCGGGAACGTTCTACTCTTCCGAGGACACGTGGGTCACTCCAAACGATCCGGTGTCGACTCCCGAAAACCCCACACTTCAGCCGCCGTATTATCTAACGATGCAGATGCCGGGTGCCGAAAAGCCCGCTTTCTCGTTGTACTCGACGTTCATTCCGCAGGCGACGGGCGAGAACTCGCGAAACGTCCTTTATGGATACTTGTCGGCGAATTCCGATCCCGGTCCGGACTACGGCAAGTTGACTCTGCTGACTCTGCCCAAACAGACCACAATCCCGGGTCCGGGTCAGGTTCAGGCACAGTTCGACTCGGACGCGACTGTGAGCCAGCAACTTAACCTGTTGCGTCAAGGACAGACCGAGGTCATTCCCGGCAACCTTCTGACGCTCCCTGTGGGTGGCGGGCTCCTCTATGTCCAGCCGGTTTATGTGCGATCGACGGGTGAGACCTCTTATCCGTTGCTTCGAAAAATTCTGGTGTCGTTCGGTGACTCCATTGCTTTCGAAGACACGCTTCCCGCGGCGCTCGATACGCTCTTCGGCGGAAACGCCGGCGTCGATCCGGGGACTCCGGAAACACCCACGGAACCGACAACTCCGAACGAGAACGTCTCGCCGCAACTTCAAGCCGCGCTCGAAGAGGCCCGCCAAGCTCTGCTCGACCGGGCAGCGGCATACAAGGCGAACGATTTGGTCGCCGCCGCTGAAGCGGACAAGAAACTCCAAGCCGCTTTGCAGAAGGCATACGAGCTCTCGCGTTAACCCGATTTCGCTGGGCAATTGCCCCGTGATAGACTCGATCCTTGTGACGCGGGGTGGAGCAGTTCGGTAGCTCGCCGGGCTCATAACCCGGAGGTCGTAGGTTCAAATCCTGCCCCCGCAACCATGTAAAACGGTCCCGAATTCGTTCGGGGCCGTTTTCGTTTGCGCAAATCGTGTGGCGATATGCTCGGAATATGGAGAACCTCAGCGTCGGGTTGGTGCAGTTTTCGCCGTCCGATGACGCTGCCGACAACCGTGATGTGTTGCGAGATGCGTTCGGCCAGCTCGACGACGCCGACCTCATTGTTCTTCCCGAATACTCCGCGTGGTTTCACAAAGACACCGAACGCTGGCACGACGGTGCAGAGACCATCGATGGACCGTTCGTCACCTTTTTGGGAGAACAATCACGTGAACTCTCGGCGACCCTTCTCGCCGGTCTCCTCTTATCGAACGGCAAAGGCATCACCAATACCGTTGTCGCAGTAAACGGACACGGAGTGATCGGCCGATACGACAAGGTCCACTTGTATGACGCGTTCGGTGCGCTCGAATCTGCGGTCATCACCGCGGGGGACCCCGCAGAATCGCCGTTGATAGTTGAGGTCAACGGATGGTCGGTCGGTGTTCAAACCTGTTATGACCTCCGATTTCCCGAGGTGTCTCGTCGCTTGGTAGACGCGGGGGCAACAGTCCTTGCGGTTCCCGCGGATTGGGTTCCGGGTCCGCGAAAGTCGGAACATTGGCAGACGCTCTTGCGGGCTCGTGCCATCGAGAACGTTTCGTGGGTCGTCGCCGCTAATCACGCAGAATCGTCCGGAATCGGCGAATCGATGGTTATCGACCCTCTGGGGGACGTCGTCATCGAGGCCAGCACGGGCGAAATCGTGTTGGACGTTGTCCTTGATCCCGACGCGGTTTTGGCCGCACGACGCTCAAACCCAGCTCTTCGAAACCGTCGCTACGGTGTCGTGTCGCTGTAACTGGGGATAGTTCTCGCCGACCTCGCCGAGGTATGGCACCCTCACTGAATGCGCATCCTGTATCTCACCGCGTTCGGTCTACTTCTGGCGGGTTGCTCTGCGGGAGCGCCACCCCTTGCCGAACCTTCCGCCACACCGCCACCTACCGTAGACGCCAGTGTCCTCGTATCTGATGCTGAGACTTTGGTTGAAGAGACGCTGGAAGCTTACATCGACGTGACGAATCAGATCGTGTCAGGTGATCTGCCGGTATCGGCGATAAATGAACTGACTACCCCGGAGTGGGCTATCGAAGAAGCCTCTGGATTCGCGGCACTCGACGTCTTGGGCGGAAATGAAACAACCGTGTCAATGGCGCGCTGGCAACTCACCGCGATGCGGGGACGACACACGCTTGTTGATGCGCTCGTTTCTGCCTGTTTGGGCAGTGCTACAACACAGATGCACGTGACCGTTCGATTAGTTCCGCGAGATGGTGCAATCGTCATCGACGAGATTTCACCGTGGGAGGACTCGACGTGGTGCGCCGTTTTGCCGTCGTAATGATCGTTGCGCTGGCAACGACCGCGATGACTACCCCCGCGACGGCCGCCTCGTGCAGCGGCGCGCAGATTGCTGCGGGCACCTGTTCAGTTGGCGGGGGGACAACTGGCACCGGGGTCGATCTGTGGGGTGGCGTGACGACGGGCGGCTCGTCCGGAGGAGCTGATTCCGATGGGCCGGATGAATGCCCCGTCGTTGTCAACGGGCAGTGCGTGGGCTCGTCGCCGCCAAAGGGAGGTGGCGGACCGACAACCGTCAGCGATCTTGAATCGTTTCGACCGCGCTCACCACAGCAGTTCGTCGAACCGACGGGATGGGCAATCCAACGAATCCCCGCGAATTTTTGGTCAACTGCGAAGACCCATGTCGTTTCGGGCAGACTGCTGGACAACCCAGCCGATGTCAGGTTCTCACCGGTGCTATATCAACGATCCTTTGGAGACGGTTCGCGACAAACGATTGCGAGCCCTGGCGATACCTGGCGAGAACTCGGTCAGTCACCGTGGACACGAACCGTGACGAGCCACTCGTACGACGAAGTGGGTGACGTTCGAGTTCGGCTCGTCGTCTGGTACTCGGCGGCATTTCGTTTCGGTTCTCAAGGATGGCGGCGACTTGCTGGACTCGTGAAGTCCAGGGCAAATGACCTCACCGTCAGTGTTCTCTCGGCCGATACGGTGCTCGTCGATCGACCGTGTTCGCCCGGCGCGTTCGGTTGTCCCGACGGGTGAATCTAGGAAACACTTAGACAACTTTGGGAAATTCTTAGGAAAAGCGTCCATCCTTGAAGGTATGGAAAACGAGAAGACACCCACGCCCGCCCCTCGCACCCCTCGCGTTCGCAAACCCGCCGTTGTGTCCGAGACACTGCCTGTCTCCGAGCAGGGGCCGCCGCCAGTGCAACGCCGACCATTCCTCGTGGGCGACATGCCCGTCAAGACGGCCGCTGGAATCGCGGTCGTCGCCGGACTGATTGGAGGTGGCGCGGGAGTTGCGATTGCCGGGTTAACTGGGACGACTTTCCGAACGGTCGTACAACCTCAGGTTGTCACCATCAACGGGCCGGTTGCCGCCAGCGTCGCAACTGCCGTCGCGGCGAAGGCACTTCCGTCCGTCGTGACCATCGAAGTGTCAGGTTCGTCCGCTGCTGGATCGGGTTCTGGTGTCATCTATTCCGACAATGGTTACATCATCACCAATAGCCATGTCGCTACTCTCGCCGGCGCTGACACCAAGCCGACGATTCGCGTCACGCTATCTGATGGGCGACTTTTCCCCGCGACAATAGTCGGTACCGATCCCATCCTCGATGTCGCTGTCATCAAAATCAAGGCAAACGACCTCATCCCAGTCACCTTCGGTGACGCTGAGTCGATCACCGTAGGAAGCGAGGTTATTGCGATCGGGGCGCCCCTTGGACTTCAAAACACTGTCACGGATGGCGTCGTTTCGGCACTCAACCGATCGATCACCATTTCGAATAAGGGCAACGGGTTCAACTTCGACCTTCCGGGGAACAGTCAGTCTGCTCTTACCCAAGATCTGTCCCTTCCCGTCATTCAAACTGACGCGTCAATCAACCCCGGGAACTCGGGTGGAGCACTTCTCAATACCCAGGGTGAACTAGTCGGAATAAACGTCGCGATCGCGAGTAGCGGTTCGTCGTCGGGTTCGATTGGTGTGGGCTTCGCGCTGCCGGCGACACTCGTGAAGCGCGTGGTGACAGACCTCATCGAGAACGGTTCGGCTCAACACGGTCGAATCGGCGCGATGGTGAGTGCCGTCGGTACGGCAAACGGCGTGATCGGCGCCATCATTCGCGACGTTGACCCTGGTTCACCGGCCGAAACAGCGGGGATGGCAAAGGGAGACGTCGTCACCATGTTCAACGGTGTTCCTATCCGAGACGAGATCGACATCACTGCTCAGGTTCGTTCGCTTCGCCCCGGGGATGTAGCGACATTTACGTATGTTCGTAGAGGGGTTTCATTCGAAGGTACGGTGACAGTGGGCTCACTCGAGTAGCGGTCGCGCGTACACTATTCGCATGACCTCCGAGAGCGATTCCACCGGATCGATTGATGTCCTTGACCGTGAACTCGAGGAACTCCTCGAGAACGATGTCACTGACGATGGTGACCACGACAAGTTCTCGCACTATGTGCAAAAGGACAAAATTGTCGAATCTGCTGTGACTGGAAAGCCTGTTCGCGCTCTGTGTGGCAAAAAGTGGTTGCCGAATTCAAATCCGGATCCATTCCCGATTTGCCCGACCTGTAAAGAGATTTACGAGCGATTGCGAGACGAGTAGCCGTTATGGCGGAATCGACCGCGCTGTTCACCGACCGATACGAACTGACCATGATCGACGCCGCCCTGCGTGAGGGGCGCGCGGAACGTCGGTGCGTGTTCGAGGTGTTTTCACGGCGCCTTCACGCCGGTCGCCGGTACGGTGTGTTCGCCGGTGTCGGTCGCCTGATTGAAGCCGTCGAATCGTTCCGATTCGACGACGAGATCCTGAAGTGGCTCTCGTCCGAGAAAGTGGTGTCGGCCGCGGCACTCGAGTATCTTTCGACCTATCGTTTCGCGGGGGACATTCGCGGGTATCGCGAGGGTGAACTGTTTTTTCCCGGCTCGCCCGTTCTCGAAGTCGAGGGCACGTTTGCCGAGGCAGTGATTCTCGAAACCATCGTTTTGTCGATTCTGAATTACGACAGCGCTGTCGCAACAGCCGCCTCGAGAATGGCGACGGCAGCTGACGGAAAACCGTTGATCGAAATGGGATCACGTCGCACGTCTGAAGGGAGTGGTGTTGCGGCCGCTCGCGCAGCATTTATAGCCGGGTTCGCTGCGACCTCGAACCTCGAAGCGGGCCGAACCTGGGGAATCCCCACCCGCGGTACTTCCGCCCATTCCTTCACGTTGTTGCACGACTCGGAGGAGGACGCTTTTCGCGCCCAAGTCGAAGCCTTCGGGACCGACACCACGCTTCTCATCGACACCTTTGATATACCGAGCGCGGTCGACACGGCGGTTCGAGTAGCGGGTCCATCACTTGGTGCGGTCCGAATTGATTCAGGAGATTTGCCGTCGCTGGTTCGGAGTGTTCGCGCGCAACTGGACACACTTGGAGCAACGGCGACACAAATCGTCGTTACCAACGACCTAAACGAGAACACCATAGCCTCGCTTCGAAGCGCTCCGGTCGATGTGTTCGGCGTCGGTACTGCGGTCGTCACCGGCTCCGGAGCACCTGCTGCCGGGATGGTCTACAAAATGGTGGAGCACCACGACGTAGCGGGGAATTGGGTTGCCGTCTCGAAGCGTTCGCCCGAGAAGCAGAACCCCGCCGGCCGAAAGGTCGCCCACCGCAGACTCGTGGACGGGGTTGCGACAGAGGAGGCGGTCGACGTGGGGCCGAAAGATTCGATTGTCGATTCGGGTCGTCCCCTCATTTACGACTTCATCACTCGCGGTGTTATTCGAGACGAGTATCGCGGTGCCGCGGGCGTTGCTCGTGCGCGCGACCACCACGCCGTCGCGCTCGCAGAACTCCCGGCTGCTGGTCGTCGCTTGTCACCCGGAGACCCGGCCATCCCGACAGTCTTTCGCTGAGATTAGTAGTCTAAAAAGATGAATCGGGATGCGAGCATCGGAATCGTCGACAGTGGTGTCGGCGGCTTGACGGTTGCGCGCGCGGTCATCGACCAATTGCCAAACGAATCGATTCGATACATCGGTGATACGGTTAACGGCCCCTACGGCCCCCTCCCTATCGCCGAGGTACGCGAACACGCACTCAAACTTCTTGACGAACTCGCCGATCAAGGTGTCAAGTTGCTTGTCATCGCCTGCAACACAGCCTCAGCCGCAATGTTTCGCGACGCCAAAGAGCGTTATACCGACCGACTCGGAATACCTGTGATCGAAGTGATTCAGCCCGCTGTTCGAACGGCGGTGTCGCGGACCCGAACAAAACGCATCGGGGTCATCGGAACCGAGGGAACAATCAAATCGGGTGCGTATCAGGATTCTTTTGTCGCGGACCCCGGGATCGAAGTCACCGCCGTCGCATGCCCACGGTTCGTCGAGTTTGTCGAGGCGGGGGTGACCACCGGCGACGAACTCTTCGCAGTGGCCAATGACTATCTCGCACCCTTGAAGGACGCCAAGGTGGACACGCTCGTCCTTGGATGCACACACTATCCGCTCATTTCGGCTGCAATTCAATACGTCATGGGACCGGACGTATCTCTCGTGTCGAGTGACGACGCGACGGCGTACGAGGTTTACCAAACTCTCGTCACTCACGATTTGCTTCGAACCTCTACAACTCCGGCTTTTCATTCTTTCGAGACGACGGGAGGCGACCGCGAACGATTCCGTGAGTTGGCTCATCGATTCCTCGGGCTCGAAATCGACCGCGTCGAGGAGTTTCCGACTGGCGCTATCACTCTTCCCCCACGAATTGAACTGGAGAACACTGACTCATGACTCGCATCGATGGCCGCACCAACGACGAACTTCGACCTGTGACTATCGAACGTGGCTGGTCCGCGCAGGCTGAGGGAAGTGCGCTGATCTCGTTCGGGAACACCAAGGTGCTGTGCACTGCATCGTTCACGAACGGTGTTCCGCGGTGGATGACGGGCAAAGGAAAAGGGTGGGTCACTGCGGAATACGCGATGTTGCCTCGCTCCACCAACGACCGCAATGACCGCGAAAGCGTCAAGGGTCGAATCGGCGGGCGCACGCACGAAATATCGCGCCTGATTGGCCGAAGTCTCCGTGCCGTTGTCGACATGAAGGCACTTGGCGAGAACACTATTGTCATCGATTGCGATGTGTTGCAGGCGGACGGTGGAACGCGCACCGCTGCTGTTACCGGGGCGTATATCGCCCTGCACGATGCGATCGAATGGGGTCGAGCAAAGGGTTTCATCGGCAAGAACGCGACCGCGTTGATTGATTCGGTCGCTGCGATTAGCGTCGGAATAATCGACGGAACGCCGATGCTTGATTTGCAATACACCGAGGACGTCCGCGCGGAGACGGATATGAATGTCGTTGCGACGGGCCGAGGACTTTTCGTCGAGGTGCAAGGAACGGCGGAAGGCGCACCTTTCGACAAGGCTGAACTGGACGCACTCCTAGCGTTGGCGACAAATGGAACCGCGCGCTTGACCGAAATCCAAGCCACCACGTTGGCGGTGTCGACCTCGTGAAGACCGTCGTTGTTGCCACCCATAACTCGCACAAGCTCGCTGAAATTGCTCTAACACTGAAAGCGTTGCTCGGCCCCGGAATTGAACTCGTCCAGACCGATGGCAAAGCACCGGACGAGGACGGCGCAACATTCGAAGAGAACGCCCTCATTAAAGCGCGCGCAGCGTTTCGCCATTCTGGCCGACCTTCGCTGGCGGACGATTCTGGAATATGTGTCGATGCTCTTGATGGCGCCCCGGGGATCCATTCCTCGCGCTATTCCGAGGAGGGGACCGACTCTGCAAACCTCGCTCTTCTCCTTGAGAACACCAAAGGCGTGGCGAACCGCGCGGCGACCTTCGTCTGCGCGGTCGCATTCGTGTCGAAAAACGGCGAGCGCGTGGTTCGCGCGGAATGGCCGGGAGTGATTAGAACTGCGGCCAAGGGAAAGCGTGGATTCGGTTACGACCCGATTTTCTCTCCGAATGGGCTAACTGGGACAGCCGCTGAAATGACCGATTTAGAAAAGGCAGCCTTTAGCCACCGGGGTCGGGCTTTAGGACTCATCGCTCCAGCAATCAATCGTTACTTCCAGGCGACGAACTAGGGGGCATCTCGTGTCGAACCGCGCCGCGATTGTGTCTCTGCTCGGTCCCGCTTTCGTTGCCGGTGTTGCATATCTCGATCCCGGAAACGTCGCGGCAAACATCACCGCCGGTGCCCAATTGGGCTTTCTTCTTGTCTGGGTTGTCGTGGCCGGAAATCTCATCGCGTGGCTCGTGCAGTACCTCTCGGCGAGTCTAGGAATTGTGACGGGGAAGAGCCTCCCCGAAGTATTGGGAAGTCGAATTACGTCGCGCGGCTGGCGACTCGGCTACTGGGCCCAAGGAGAACTCATTGCGATGGCAACAGACGTTGCCGAGGTCATCGGGGGTGCAATTGCGTTGCACCTCCTGTGGGGAGTACCCCTCTGGTTGGGTGGGCTCATTGTTGGAGTGCTGGGCGTCGCATTTCTCGGCGTCCAGGGGCGTTGGGGTGCAAAACCGTTCGAGCGGCTCATCGCGGTCTTCCTCATTGTCATTGCGGTTGGATTCGGATCTATCCTCTGGGGGCAGCCTGTCGACCCGGCTGCGTTCGCGTCGGGTCTCGTCCCTCGGCTCGAGGGGGACGAATCTCTCGTCCTCGCGGCCGCAATTCTCGGGGCAACCGTCATGCCACACGCCATCTACGCGCACTCCGGTTTTTCTCGTGATCGAATCGTGCAGTCCGCCACAGTTCCGATTCCCCGACTGCGGGTGGCGACGAGAATAGATGTCACTCTGGCGCTCCTTCTTGCGGGAGCCGTCAACGTCATTCTTCTCGTGATTGGCGCCGTGGTTCTCAACGGGCAATCGGGCACCGACACGCTCGATGGAGCGTTCGTTGCAATCGGTACAGTGTCGGGGCCACTCATGGCCACGTTTTTTGCGGTGGCGCTTCTTTCGTCATCCTTGGCATCAACTGCGGTCGGTGCCTACGCGGGTGCGGAAATTATGCACGGCCTGATCCGCCGAACGGTTCCACCAATCGTTCGCCGCAGCGTCACCGTTATTCCGGCAATAATCATTCTGGTAATCGGTATCGAGCCCACAACGGCGCTGATCTATTCGCAGGTGATCCTCAGTTGGGGTATCCCGTTTGCATTGATTCCACTCATCATCGTGACGGGGGACAAGAAAGTCATGGGCGAATTCCGTTCGAGCGGAGTCGTTCGCGGTCTGGCCGGTGTTGCGACAGCCGTGGTCATCGTCATCAATAGCGGGCTTGTCGCTCTGACCCTTGGGGTGTGATCTAGGATTTGTCCTCATCGCGAATTTCGCGTCGTTCGCGCCACCAGTGGATCCCGATTGAGAGCACACTCACCCCAACGACACCGAGGAGCACGAGGTCGATGTAGTGAACGACTAGTTCGGCGACACCGGGAATGTGCGCGACGCCCCACCCGGCAACAGGGAGGAGCCCCGCCCAGAGAAACGATCCGAGTGCGTTGTAGAGCGTGAAGGTGAGACGATTCATTTTTCCGATTCCCGCTGCCACGGGAAGAAGGGTACGCACGATCGGAACGTACTGTCCGAGAGTTAGGGACAGCGGCCCCCACCGCGCGAAGAACTGTTCGGTTCGCTCGACGCTTTTGTGTGACAAAAGACTGCCTTCTTGACGGGTAAACACCGCGGGCCCGCCAACGCGGCCGATTTGGTAGCCCAATTGGTTCCCGAGGATTGAGGCGATGAAAATGACGACGGAGACCAACCAGATTGGTTGTGGAATTGTTCCCGTGTAGGTGAGGACTCCAGTAATGATCAACAGGGTGTCTCCGGGGAGCATGAACCCAATGAGGAGTCCCGTCTCGGTGAACACGATGGCAGCGACGATGAAGAGCCCCCAATTCCCAGCGCTTTCGATGAGTGCTGCTGGGTCGAACAGTCCTGCTGCGTTTATCACTCGATACCTTTCAATGGTGCGGGTGGAGGGACTCGAACCCACACGCCGAAGCACAGGATCCTAAATCCTGCGTGTCTACCAATTTCACCACACCCGCGTAGTTCCCCATTCTAACGGGGGTATTTTTGTGGCGTAGAGTTGCACTGTTCTTCGCCTAAAGATTGCGAAACACGAGTAATTCGATCGGTCGGGCCTCGACGCCCGATTGGTGAAAGGAAACAACAGCGTGCGCTCCGAAAAAGACATCCTCGCCTCTGTCCCCACGAAATTGTTCATTGGGGGTGATTGGGTCGACGCCGAAGGTGGCAAAACTTTGACGGTCTCTGATCCTGCAACCGGCGAGCACCTCGCTACGATCGCGAATGCGTCGGAAGCCGACGCGAAGAAAGCGATGGATGCTGCTTCTGCTGTTCAAGAATCCTGGGGCAACACGGCTCCGCGTGTGCGAGGAGAAATCCTTCGAAAGGCCTGGGAACTCCTCATCGAACGCCGTGACGATTTCGCGCTACTCATGACGATGGAAATGGGAAAGCCGTTCGCCGAGGCTCAGGGCGAAGTCAACTACGGCGGGGAATTCCTTCGCTGGTTCTCGGAAGAAGCGGTCCGCATCAACGGACGCTACGGTTCGAATCCAGAGGGCACCGGCACGATGATTGTCTCGAAACGCCCGGTCGGTCCGTCGTTCCTCATCACCCCGTGGAACTTCCCGATCGCGATGGCGACCCGCAAGGTCGCTCCGGCGATTGCGGCCGGTTGCACTGCGATTATCAAGCCGGCCGAGCTCACTCCGCTCACGACGCTTGCATTTGCTGCTCTTCTCGAAGAAGCCGGAGTGCCGAAGGGTGTCGTGAACGTCATCACCACGAGCCGTTCACGAGACGTGTCCCCGATCATCATCCAGGACCCGCGCCTTCGCAAAATCTCGTTCACGGGCTCGACCCAGGTTGGCAAAGTTCTCATGAAGCAGGCGGCTGACAACGTTCTGCGAACCTCAATGGAACTCGGCGGAAACGCTCCGTTCATCGTGTTTGACGACGCCAACATCGACAAGGCAGTGGACGGCGTCATGATCGCCAAGTTCCGCAATATCGGCCAAGCCTGCACCGCCGCAAACCGCGTCTTTGTGCAGAAGGGTGTTGCCTCAGAATTCTCGGCGAAAGTTGCCGAGCGCGTCGCCGCGATGAAGATTGGCCGTGGCACGGAAGAGGGCGTCACAATTGGGCCTCTCATCGACGAGAACGCAGTCGTATCAAGCCAGGCGTTTGTTGACGATGCGGTAGCGCTAGGTGCAACGGTGCTTACTGGTGGCCAGCGGTTAGAGGGACCGGGGACATTCTTTCAACCGACTGTCATCTCGAATGTTCACGCCGACACGCGATTCATGTGCGAAGAAATCTTTGGTCCAATTCTGGGTGTCATTGAATTCGACACGGAGGACGAGGTTGTTCGTATGGCGAACGACACGGAATACGGACTCATCTCGTATGCATTCACCAACGACTTACATCGCGGACAGCGCCTCATTGAAAAACTTGAGACGGGGATGATGGGGCTCAACACCGGACTCGTCTCGAACGCCGCTGGTCCTTTTGGTGGAGTCAAGCAGTCGGGTGTTGGCCGCGAAGGCTCCTCCGAAGGCATCGAGGAATATCTCACGACGAAGTACACCTTCCTCCCTCACGCTTAACTCTGTGGACAAAGTTGCTGGCGCTAACACGGTGAGCGCCACGATGGGGGAATGACCTCAACCGATTCGATTGTTGACCGAGTTCGGCGTGCCGTCATGTCTGGTGATGACCTTGGGCGTGCAATTACGGCAGAAGTGCAGCGCGCCAATGAACGCGCACTCGGCGAGGCGGTGGCTACCGAGTTTTCGGAATCTGATGTCGCGCAGCGCGTTGCGGGATTCGGAATTGTGCAACCGCACCTCGACGATCCCTCTGTCGAAGAGATTTGGATTAACGATTCACGCGCAGTGTTCGTTGCCCGTTCTGGTCGCCACGAACGAATTCCCGCCAACCTGTCGACGGAAGAAATGCGCACACTCGTTGAACGCATGCTGCGCCGTAGCGGTCGCCGTGTTGATGTGTCCCAGCCATTTGTCGATGCGTCCTTGCCGGATGGTTCGCGATTGCACGTCGTCATTCCTCCCATTACGAAAGAACACTGGAGTCTCAACATCCGAAAGTTTTCGACGACGGTTCGAACCCTGGACGACCTTGCTGCTCGGGGCACGATCGCACCTGAAGCGAAACAGATACTTCAGGACGCGATCAGTGACGGTCGAACCTTAATGGTGTCAGGCGCGACCCAAGCGGGAAAGACGACGATGGTGTGCGCGCTTCTGTCGGAACTGGACCCGGGTGAACGAATTATCACGGTCGAAGAAACGTTTGAGATCTCAACGCGCCATCTGGATACCGTCGGTATGCAATGTCGCGGTGCGAGCCTCGACGGTGTCGGTGAAATCACTCTCCGGCGCCTCGTCAAGGAGGCACTTCGAATGCGACCAACGCGTCTCGTCGTCGGTGAGGTGCGCGGTGACGAATCACTCGACCTACTCGTGGCCCTCAATTCAGGAATTCCCGGCCTGTGTACGATTCACGCGAATTCGGCCTCCGATGCCGTTCGCAAACTTCTGACGTTATGCCAGCTCGCTGGCGGGGTGTCCGAGGCGTTTGTGACGTCGACGATTCTCGCCACGATTGACCTCGTGGTTCACTGCCGCATGGACGGCGATGGACAGCGGCGAGTTGTGGATATCGCTCGGCCGATTGCGTCGGGTAGTTCCGGTGCGCTGACGATGGAAACGTTGTGGGCGCCGCAGTAATCGCCTGTGGAATTCTCTTGGGGCTGGGAATCTCGCTGGTGGTGATTCCGGCAAGGACGCGTCGGCAGTCACGGGTGCGCTACTGGTTCGACGAGGCAGGATTAGCTGGCGTGCCCCTAACAGTCATCTGTGTCGTAATGGCAACTGTCGCGGTCATCGCGAGCGCACTCGCGGCGATGATGATCCCTCTTCCCAGTATCGTTCCACTCGGATTTGTTGTGGGGTGCGGAGTTCCCATCGTCGCATTGGCGAGTGCGCGCAATCGGCGTCGTCAACGAGCCCGGGCGCTATGGCCCGACGTAATTGATTCCATTCGCGTCGCGCTTCGTTCTGGATCGACTCTGGCTGACGCGGTTACGGCTGCGGCCACCATTGTTCCGAAGGAGTGGCGCACCGCGTGGACGGAATTGGAATCAAACCTTCGGCGGGGCAGCGATGTCGATTCAGCAATGCGTCGGTTGCAACGTGCACTTGCCGATCCGATTGCAGACCGCGTGGTCGAGTCGATCGTGGTCGCTCGCGAATACGGAGGGAGCGCGCTACCCGCGGTGTTGGCGGAACTCGGGCGCTCGGTTCGCAGGGAATCCGCGATGCGACACGAGGTTCAGTCACGACAATCGTGGGTGCGGCACGCGGCGACTCTCGGGGTTGTGTCCCCATGGATCGTGTTGGCGCTCTTGAGCAGTAAACCCGAAAACAGAGAGGCGTATTCGACGATTGCGGGAACACTGCTGATTGTGGTGTCTGCGGGGGTCTCCGCGGTGGCGTATTTCGTCATGCGCGCGCTGGGCTCGATACGCGAACCCGCACGGTGGCTGATTGGGGCTCTCGATGATTGACGTTGCACTAGGTGCTCTGCTCGGACTAGGGCTGTTCGTGCTCGTTGCTGGTTCGTCGGCTTCCCGAATCGCGATTCAACTCGCGCCGCACATTAGGGATCTCTCCGCCGCCCCCATGCCGACGGTTGAGCGGGACGGAGCGGTGCGTTCTCTGGGACTCGTGCTCCGCCTGCCCACTGCGTTCATCAGCGAGATGGTCGCGAAGCGTCGCAGCAGAAGCGCGATCACCGATGAACTCCCTGGCGCACTGGACCTCATCGGGCTCTGTGTCTCTGCCGGAATGTCAATTCCCATTGCGCTCGAGCGAATTGCCACTTGCGGGGTCGGTGATCTCTCCGACGAATGCCGAGTGATTGTTGCGGAAATCGAATTGGGCGTCTCGGTCTCTGACGCACTTCACTCGAGCGATGTTCGTGTGGGTAATCCAGGCTGGTCTCGCCTGATAGATCACCTCGTGACCGCGCGACAATACGGGACGCCTCTCATCGAGATCATTCGCGCGTTGGCCGACGACGAACAACAGGCGGCAGGCCGTCGACTGCTCGAATCCGCGAGCGCTAAAGAGACGCTCATGATGTTCCCGCTCGTCTTCGCCATCCTTCCCGTGACTGTCGTCATGGCGATATTCCCTGGGCTGACCGCACTCGGGTCCATCGCTCTCTGAAGAACGGCGAATTTCACGCAATACTGGGGGTGTCGGAAGGGACATCATGAGACTTCGCCTCACCATCGCGTTGGTTATTCAAATTATCGCTATTTTGTTTAGCCTGAGGGGATGGATCGATGCGCTTCAAGGTGGAATTGCCGTCGTGATAGTTCTCATACTCACTATGGCGGCACGTTTTGTCGGCCGAGTAACCATCCCGAAACTGACCTGGATTTCGCTGACCGCAGCCATCTCCTGCAGCATCGCAACCGTCTCGCTTCTCGTGTACGCATATGACCCGCTTGCGTCCGACAGTCAATTCGCTGAGTCGCAATTCAGCTCGACAATTTCAGGACTCAACATCGCCTTCCGTGTCACTTCGGTCGCGGTCATCGCGGGGACCGTCTTCTATGCGATTCGGATTATGGACGAACGCAAAAAGGCCGCGCGCTCCTGAGTTCTGGGGATAAGTTTCACTTCAAAACGACGTGTGCTCCACGATGGGGTGATGACACACTTCACTCGTAATTCTGATGATCGCGGCGACGTCCCTGGCTGGGTGCTCATCACGCTGATGACGGCGGGTCTCGTCGTCGTGATGTGGGCGATGGCCGGCCCAGCCCTGGGTGAAGTTTTCAACAACGCCATCGACCGCGTCTTGTCGATATGACGCGCGGGCTCGAACGCGGCAGTGCCCCGGTCGAGTTCGTGCTGGTCGGAGTATTGCTGGTTGCGGTCACATTGACCGTCTTACAAATCGCGTTCGTCGCTCACATTCGGGCGGTAGCGATTGATTCTGCAATTGCTGGCGCTGCGCACGCTGCCCTGGCAGACACCGCTGATTCGGAGGGAGTAATTCGAGCAACCGAACTCGTGGCCAGCGGCGTCGCGGCGTCGTTGGTTCGATCGGTGACCGTCACGTCGGGTGAGGTGGCGGGGAAGCCAATCGTGTCCATCACTATTCGACTTGGCGTGCCGATTATCGGACCGTGGCTTACAGTCGCCGAAACCGACGTCACTGGGCGT
>Ga0214921_10002594_pt1 | contig 29133 bp, 27 predicted proteins | sample LL1505_MetaG_FD_177992 | JGI IMG/M metagenome (GOLD analysis project Ga0214921, IMG submission 177992) | Freshwater microbial communities from Lake Lanier, Atlanta, Georgia, United States - LL-1505 | ecosystem: Environmental > Aquatic > Freshwater > Lake | place: USA: Georgia | collected...
TAAGAATAAGAAAACTATGCGCATCAGAGATCGTTATGATGCTCTTGTGCCTGTCGTAGTTGATCAAATTCAGCGCACGCACTCAGTCTTTGTTGAGGATGCCAAATTTTTGCGCACACTCACCGATAAGACCCTTAAGTTCACCCTGCCCGGACCCATGACGATTATCGATACTCTCTTTGATGATCATTATGGAAGCCGCGAAGAATTGGCATGGGCATTTGCTGAGATTCTCAATGAAGAGGCGAAAGAGTTAGTTGCCGCCGGAATCGATGTCATTCAATTCGATGAACCTGCGTTCAACGTCTTCTTTGATGATGTGCGCAATTGGGGTGTGGCAACCCTAGAACGTGCTGCAAGTGGATTAGCAAGTAAAACTGCAGTGCATATTTGTTACGGCTATGGAATAGAAGCCAATATCAAGTGGAAGAACACGTTGGGTGATGAATGGCGTCAATATGAAAACATCTTCCCGATGCTGGCACAAAGCTCGATTGATCAAATCAGCCTCGAGTGCCAAAACTCTCGAGTGCCCATGGAGTTAGTTGAAATCTTGCGCGGGAAGCAGATTATGGTCGGTGCCATCGATGTTGCCACCAACACTGTAGAAAGTGCCGAGGATGTAGCAAAAGTCTTGCGCGAAGCTCTGCAGTATGTTGATGCCGAGAATTTACTTGCCTGCACAAATTGCGGAATGGTTCCACTTTCACGGGATGTGGCCAATGGCAAACTGCAAGCGTTAGCTGCAGGTACTGCGCTAGTGAATAAAGAGTTGGGCTTGTAAATCTGCCTTACTGATTAAAGGCCTTGATCTGATCCAATAATTTCGCCACATAAAGTGATTGCTCGATGCTTGGGAGCCAGGCTGGCTCACCCATGATGTGACGAGAGAACTCTTCAATCATGAGGCGATAAGGATCAACAGCTGCAAACTTTTCAATCTCCTCACCGATCCGTAATGCACTTGGCGCATTCCACGATGTAAAGGCATCATTTCCTAAGCACTCAATGGTGGCTGATTCACCAGAAATTACCAGTTCTTGCATCTCAGCCATTTCAAATGATGACACCGCGCTGATACCTACGCCATTACTGAAGGTGGCGCGTACGGAAGTGGTCAGATCAATACCGGTCGGGCCAATATTTCGTGTCAGTGATTGGATAGTTAATTCGGGCTCACCGTGGTTGAGAGCTCGCCAGAGATGGGCTTGATACACACCCACATCGAGCAGACTGCCTCCGCCCATCTGCGTTGAGACTCTGTAATTATTTTCAATCTGTGCTGGAAAAGTAAATGATGATTGCACGTTTGTAATCGCCCCGAGATCACCACCGTTGACTAGATCAACGATGCGCGCATAGCGTGGATGCCATCTACTCCAGAGCGCCTCAACGAGAATCCGTTTATTCTGCGCTGCTGCATCAGCCATCATCTGGGCCTGCGCATAATTAAGGGCCAGCGGCTTTTCGCATAAGACGTGCTTGCCCGCATTCAAAGCGGCAATAGTCCATTGGAAATGTTGATGATTGGCAAGATTGATATAGACCGCATCAATCTGCGGATCTGCCAGTAACTCTTCGTAACTCTCATATACTTTTTTGGGCTCTAGTGCCTGTGCCCGATCTCGATTAAGACTTGCTACACCTACAAGAGTTGCGTTACTGGCACTGTGAACTGCTGGTCCTACAGCTTGGCTCGCCACAAAGCCGGCGCCGATAAAGCCCCACCTTATATTCATGCCCTTAATAATATGGGCGAAACAGCTCTTCCATTTGCTAGCGCTGACTCTTCAGCTGCCTGCATAATTGCAACAACATCGCGTGATTGCGCAGCCACAACTGACATCGGAGTGCCATCGTTGAGGTAGGCAACTAACGATGAGTAGAAGGAATACGGCACGTGGCTCACATGCTTAATGACTTCGCTACTTCCATCGCCCCGGTGCAACGTGATAATTGCCGGTAAATCAGCGACGGCGCCACCGCCTGATTCATCCCACGTACCAATGAGTGCACCCTTGGTTCCCAGAATATAAAATTTTGGCTTACGGGCGGCAGCTAAATCTGAGTTAATAAAAACTGCCTGCACACCATCGTTAAAGTTAATAGTGACCTGTGCATGATCTGCATTAGTGACGTGATCCCACATACGTTTTTGATTGAGTCCGCTGACAAAGTCAACGCTAGCTGGCACAAGTGACATGATCTGATCAATAAAGTGGCTGCCCCAGTCAAAGATTGCACCGCCTGATATTGCAGCATCTGAGTGCCAATACGAGCATGGCTTGGAATAGCCACCAACAAAGCTCTCGTAATGAAAGAGATCACCAATCGCACCCGCATCAATTTGCTGCTTAATCGTTAAGAAATCTAGGTCATAGCGTCGATTCTGATACACAACCAAGAGCACATCATTGCTCTTTGCTAACTCCATGAGCTCATCACACTCTTGTGTCGTAAGCGCCATTGGCTTCTCTAACATGACATGAAGCCCCAGTGATAGCGCTTGTTTCGCCCACTTGTAATGACTATTAGGCGGAGTTGAAATCACCACTAAATCAATCTCACTCTCAGCCAACATCTTCTCGGCATCAGTGAAAGTTTGGGCAGCGGGTGAAATCTCTAAAGCTGCAGTGAGCCGCTCTGGATTGGTGTCACAGACTGCAAAGAGGGATAAGCCGGCGGTAGCAACAATGGCTTTATTGTGTTCATCACCGATTGCGCCGTAGGCGAGTAATCCGACTTTGATATCTTTGCTAGGCACCGTGAAACTCCTTGACTTGGGAACGCGCAAGAATAGCGTTGATGCAATCTCCTGACACATTCAAATGGCAGATGGTTCTGTGGCGCTGCTCATTCCCACCGAAAGTCCCAGAATAAGTGACTGAGTTCATTACCGCAGGAGAGGCGACAGAGGCATTTGGTTTGAACAACTCAGATTCTTATCTCTCTTTATCGAAGTATCGGCGCTCTGGCTTTCATTCCATGCCTATCAAACAATTCGATATCTAGAATCTCATCTAGATCAGGAGTAATTTTCTAAAGCGAGTCCTAATTACCTGAGTCGGCATCTATTGAATTTATTGAATCGGTGATTAAGAGTTAACGGAAGTGGTGCTTAATTCCTTAACTGAGAATCTAATTTTCGATTACTCGATAATCTGAACCGGAATCCATTTTCGCTCCACGGCAGATTGTGTGATTGCGTCCGTAATTAGGTTTATCTGATATCCATCCTTAATGCTAGGGGAAACTTTTTTACCATTGACAATTGCATCAAAAAAGTCATGAGTTTCAATTATTTTTGTTTCCCCATACCCAATTCCTAACCCTGGGATTGGCCAGAGTGCATCACCGTATGGATGTGCCGGACCTGTATATATTGTTCGAAAACCCTTTCGATCAGATTGATCGCTTGCGAATGCGACCTGTAATTCGTCTCGTCGTTCGTAGTTGAAGATAATTGAACCTTTTGTGCCATGAATTTCGAATGACAAATAATTATTTCTACCGTGAGCATTCCGTGTAGATTCGATAGACCCGATTGCTCCATTCTTAAACTCCAGAAGTGAAAGTACCTCATCATCTACATCCACCTCAGCACGTGGAGCGTTAGGGTCTCTTTTGCCAGTACCCAATTTATCAACGGTTCCAGTTTGAACCGGCCTGCTCTTCACCCATGTTCTCAATTGAGAATTCACTTGAGTTATTTCACCACATAGGTAGAGGGCTAAATCAATTACGTGTGTTCCGATATCTCCTAATGAACCAGAACCAGCAATCTTTTTTTGAAATCGCCATGAAAGCGGACTGTCCGGATCCGCAGACCAGTCTTGTAAATAAACACCTCGGAAGCTGAGGATTTCGCCAATCTCTCCTTGATCAATATATTTCTTAGCTAAAGCAACAGCTGGAGTACGCCTGTAGTTGAATGAAACCATATTGACAACACCGGAATTCTCCACTGCCTCATACATTAATTTCGCCTCAGCCCCATCTCTAGCGAGGGGTTTCTCACAAATAATATGCTTCCCGGCATTTGCTGCGGCAATCACAATTTCAGCATGCATATGATTAGGTGTCGCTATGTCTACAACGTCAATCGAATCATCAGCGATTACTGTTCTCCAGTCACCGCTACTTTTTTCAAAACCGTATCTCAAAGCCGCCTCAGAGGCGATTTCCTCATTAATATCAACTATCGTTTTACGGATAGGGAGTGCTGGGGCTGGCCAAAAATACATTGGCATAGCTGCGTAGGCTAGAGCATGAGCTTTCCCCATGAATCCAGCACCGATAAGTCCTACATTTAGTTGCTTCACTTCAACACCAATTTTTCCTATTAATTAAGCAATCCCATAATCATTAATAGTAGCTAAGTTCGGAATCAAGTCTTGTAAATAGTCCTATAGAAGTAGTAAATAACGGTCAGATATCAGGGTAATTTTTGCTCACTCTTTAAATCCGATAAGTGGGCGGTATTAGTGGACCGAGAATTGATTGCTATCATTCGAATTGAAATGCGAAATCGTATGCCTCTCTAAGTACATCTCTTAGCATTCTTGGTGCGACACTATCTCCGACACGGAATATTTGCTTACTACTTTCAGCATCAATCCAACTTGCATATAGTGAATCTTCCGACCTTCTGCCTACTGAAAGTACTACTTGATCAACATCAATAATTTGAAAAGCTTTTGTTGAATGGACATTTTCCAGATGAGCAACGTTCTCCACCATTTTAATGAGCTTGGTAGAGGGCAGCAGTGCAATATCTTTTTCGAGTGCTCGCTTATAGAACAGCACCCGGTTAGCGGTTTCCAGAGAAGACCCGATACTAAAATGATTTGAAATTATATGTACTTGTGAACCAGCATTTGCCAAAAATTCTGCAGTCCCAGCGCCTTCCCAGGAACCAGTTTCATCTATAAGCAGTACATTTTTTCCAGGTTTCTTAGTACCCAATAGAATCTCATCGCTGGTTGCTACTGTGTCGCCCTGAACTTTCTCAATAACATTTCCGTAAGAGCCTGGCATGTGAGAATTCATATTTGAGTTATCCAAATTACGGTAGGAAATTGCCGATGAACCAGTCGCTAGAATAATAACTTCAGCATCAATTTCCTCCAGCAAATCAGAGGTAATTTCAACTCCTACGTGAATTTCTACACCCAAGCTATTTGTGGCACGCTTTAGATAATCTATGACATCATAAATTTCAACGTGATATGGCTGTAATTGTGCCAACAATATTTGACCACCTACGTTGTTATTTTTTTCAAAAATCGTAACGGAATGACCACGTCGTGCAAGAATTTCTGCAACTTTAAGGCCTGCCGGCCCGGCCCCTATTACAGCTATATTTTTTGTATTTTTCGTTTTGGTTATCAATCGTTCACTATATATTAGTTCACGTCCAGCTGATGGATTATGGTCGCAACGTAGAGGTTGTTCATTAGCCACTTGGAAAATACATGAATCGTTCCCGCCGATGCAGTAACGAATATCATTATCTTTACCTTCCGAAACTTTCTTGGCATAGGCAGGATCTGCAATTAATTGCCTTGCCATGCCAATTAGATCCGCTTCACCTGACTTCAGAACCGCCTCAGCTTGTTCGGGATGCTTGATTCTTCCAAAAGATATTACGGGAAGTTGAACACTATTCTTTAATTTTTTGGTGATATGACGAAAACTTCCTTCATCGAACGAAGCTGGGGGAATTTGCATCCAATAATTTGCTGCTGTGCCTGCATCCGCATTGAAATAATCAATGTGACTTGTTTTTTCAAGAGCTTGAGCAATCCGTATTCCATACTCCGCGTCATATCCCCATTCCGTGAATTCACTGACACATAAGCGAATTCCTAAAGGCATTGAACTTGGTATCGCCTTTCGAACTGCCGCTACAACCTCTAGAGAAATTCTGATTCTTCCTTCAAAATCCTGACCATACTTATCAAGGCGCGTATTTAGGAATGGGGAAGCAAACGCGCGGAGTAATCCGTCATGACCAATTTTTACCTCTATTCCGTCGAAACCTGCAGCCACCATATTCTTAGCCGATTGAGCAAAGTGAGAAACTACATCGTCGATATCTTTGAGTTCCATTTTCTTGGTACGAAACGTGGTTGGTGATTCGTCAAGTTGGGATGGTCCCCATAAAATTGACGGTCGAACCATCAATGTATCGGGTCCCGAATGAGTTAGCTGACTGAAAATCTTAGTTTCAAATTTGTGAACAGCTTTCACAATATTCGAATAAGCATCAATATTGCTTTCTTCCCAGGCGTTTGTGGCATAACGTGAAATTCGTCCATTTGGATGCGTAGCTTGGCTTTCAAATATTATGAGGCCAGTTCCGCCAGCAGCACGCTCTTCATAATATGCACGGTGCGTTTCCGAAGGCGAACCATCTTCATTTCCGAATGAAGTGAAGTGCGGTTGAAATACAATTCGATTCTTTAAGTTAACACTTCCAATATTGAATGGGCTATTTAAGAGATTCCAATTACTGTTTGACGGTAACTCCATGAGACTCCTAATTAGTGGATAAGAAAATTTTGTTAAATATATAGCAAATGTGAAATCTTTGCCTGGTTATTTTTGAGTCAAAATGCATTAGACATTCACTCACTATGACGCCTTAAACTGTGCCTGATGGATGGCAGTTGAATGAAAATTTCATTAAGTCCCAGGATTCGGCATTTACGCCTTTTTTATCCATTTAGATGCACATTTCATACAATCATTCTTGAAAATTTCCTAAATACACTGCCTTTCATGCTCTCATTTGCAAGGAAGGTTATTAGATGAAAAAAGTTTTGCAGTCCGTTGGAATCAGTGAAGCAAATATAGCTACTGCATCAAATGTACCTAAGCTTTCATTTGGTAGCTGGGCTTTTTCATTTGGACCGTATTCCAATGCACCTTGGTCTTTTCATGAAGTTTGTTCGTATCTCTCTAAGGCGGGTTATGATGGGGTAGAAATAAATGGTTTTAGGCCACATCCACATCCTGAAGATTTCGATTCCAATTCCAAATGCGCAAAGCTGCTTGACATGATTTCAGACTTTGGATTAGACATTTCGGGGTATGCACCAGATTTCAGAAATGCGCCCCCATCTGAAGTGTCTAATAAGGATTACTTGAGGGAAATAGAGCTTTCTAGAATTTTTTGCGAAAGAATGGGGATACGGACATTAAGAGTAGATTCGGTAAGTCCACCGAATGAATTAGATAAGGCTGAGTATGAAGTCCGTTTCGACCGGATGGCAAAAGCATTTACTGCCGCAGCTGAGAGGTTAAGGCAATCTGAAGTAAAACTTGTTTGGGAATTTGAACCGGGATTTTGGTTGAATAAACCGTCTGAAGTCTTAAGAATGATTGAATCCGTGCAGAGTAATAATTTTGGAATCTTGTTTGATACCAGTCATGCTTATACGAGTGCAGCGGGCCGTCGACAGACCGGAGAGAAAGAAATCTTAGCTGGTCGTGCAGCAGAATTTGCAACGATTCTTGCTCCCCACACGACTCATTTGCACCTAATCGACTCAGTGGGTGAGTTACATAACGAAGAAACAAGTGAACACCTTCCATTCGGCACCGGACTTATTGATTTTGATGCTGTGATTGAAAATCTTGGAAAATCAGCAACATCGCTAGATTGGTGGACTGTCGATTTCTGCTTCTGGCCTACAGCTGAAATTGATGGATTGACTGCCGTGCCTTTTGTACGAGATTTAATCAAGAAACATATTCATGCCTGACTCCAATGTAATTTCTGAATGCGAGGTTATTTCGATTGATGGAGCAAAAATTGCATATCGGGAAAAAGGTACAGGCCAAACGGTCCTTCTCGTAATGGGACTAGGTGCTGATGGAACTGCCTGGGATTTGCATGTAAAAAGTTTTGAAAAATTTTTTAGGTGCCTAATTGTTGATAATCGAGGAACCGGGAGGAGTGATTCTCCCACAGGCCCATACTCGATTGAACTTATGGCAGATGACTGTGCAGAGGTAATTATAAACGCGGGCGGAAGTCCAGTGGTTGTCATTGGCATTTCAATGGGAGGCGCCATTGCCCAGCAGATTGCTGTCCGACATCCAAAACTTGTTAAATCATTGATTATTACATCCAGTTGGGCAGAGAAAAATCCACTAATAAATGATGTATTTGAGGAACTTTGCACAATCCGCCCGAAGCTAACAGAGGAGGAATTTCTTCGTCGATTGCAACTATTAATTTGGAGTCCGTCTGGTTATTCTGAAAATTTCGCAGCATTAAGAGAAAGTAGAACTATCTCACAATCTCAAGCAGTTACACCTGAGGCGTTTTCTGCCCAGTGTGTAGCTTGTATTGAATACGATGCACTATTTCAATTGCGGTTAATCAGTGTTCCAACTTTAATCACAGTAGGTGAAATGGATATATTCACTCCAATTTCAAATTCATATAAACTTTTGAAGAATATCCCAAATTCAAAAATAGAAATTTTTCAAGGTGCCGGTCATGCGCACCACTGGGAAAATTTGGAAAAATATAATCGGATTTGCGAGGAATTCATTCGTGCTAGCTAGTACAAGAGTGAAGTTCGCATCCCAAACATATAGTTGGCAAATGAGTGGGAAGTGGTTCGGGAAATTGGAAGAAATAGTCGAATCTGTGCGAACCTCAGGCTTTCAAGGAATTGAACCTGAAGTCTGTATGACTAGTGGATTTGAGAGCCCTCAACAACTAGAGAATTTATTGATTGGCAATAACGTCGAGCTAGCTGCGCTTACTCTAGTCTTGGATTGGCAGCATTCATTGGAAACGCCAGAAGAAAAACTTGAAGCAGATAGGGTAATTAAAGTTTTAAAAAATTTCCCTGGGACCAAACTTGTCCTTGTACAGATGCCATCGAGACTCTGGATTGATAGAAATGTCGCTCAAGATAATTTGCTCAAATGTTTGAGCGCAATTGTGCGCCGCGCTTCCGAATTCAACATAACAGTTACATACCACCCTAATTCGCCCGCCGAATCAATCGTAAGAACTTCTGAAGACTATGAAAAAATACTTACTCAATTGCCACCGAACTTGGGTTGGACACCAGACACAGGACATCTGTTTGTTGGTGGCATGAATCCAGTTGAGATGATTAGAAATTATCGAGAATTGGTGAACCATATCCATCTCAAAGATGCTGATTTGTCAGGTTCGTGGGTTCCCAACGGAAAAGGTTGTATCGATTTGGTTGGATCAATAGCCGAATTAGCGAAAACTGATTATGCAGGATGGGTGGTGTTAGAAGACGAATCACCGGAGGCTGAAGTAGATCCCATGGACGCAGCACGCGCAAATGGAAAGTACTTCAGGGAGAATTTATCTCCACTTTTTTCAGAAGTTAGTAAATAAACCAAGCAAGTTCGCGGGATTTTCTCGCAAATAGTGAAGGAGAAGAAGATGGCTGCTACTATAGGTATTAACACATTCGTTTGGTATTCCCCCTTAACTGATTCAGAGCTTAAAGAGATTGTTCCTAAAGTTGCCAAATGGGGTTTCGAGACAATCGAACTAGTTCTAGAAAACCCGGGAGACTGGAATCCAGAGCTAGCGGCAAGTTTAACTAAGGAACACGGTCTAAAACCAGCCGTTTCTATTGTTATGCCCCCTGGCCGAAATTTGGTTGGAGCCAGCGACGATGAAATCAAAGCAACACAGGATTACTTAATTCATTGTGTGGATGTTGCTAAACAAGTGGGTGCAAAAATAGTTGGCGGCCCAATGTATACAGCTGTGGGACGCACTTGGCGAGTCAGTGTTCCTGAGAGAGATAGATTGATACGTGACTTACGTGAAGCTCTAAAGCCGGTTGCGAATAAGGCTGGAGAAGCGGGGGTTAAATTAGCGATTGAACCCCTAAACCGTTACGAAACTTCACTTCTAAACACTGTCGAGCAGGTACTTGAGTTGATTGATGGACTTCCTGAAGAGTCTGTCGGACTTCTATTCGATACGTATCACGCAAATATTGAAGAGAAGAATCCTGCCGCTGCTATGCGGAATGGAGCTTCTAGACTTGCTGCTATTCAAGTCTGTTCAAATGATCGAGGAACCCCAGGTGAAGATCATATCGATTGGGCGGCTTATGGTGAGGTGCTCAAGGCTGCGAAGTATCAAGGTGCTCTCTCTATCGAATCTTTCACAGCAGAGAATGAAATTATTGCAACAGCAGCATCGATTTGGCGACCTCTTGCCGCATCTCAAGATGATCTCGCGCGTAACGGTCTGGAATTCTTGAAAAAATGGCAGAAAAGTTGGGACATTTAAAAATACTTTGTAATCAATTTGAAGGAATTGAAATCGTAATTTGAAAAAGCAGGCAATTAGATTAAGACGACTAACTAGGAGGAAGAAAATGACACGACCAATAACACTCTTCACTGGACAATTTGCAGACTTGTGTTTAGAAGAAATAGCAAAAAAAGCAGCAGGGTGGGGATATGACGGACTGGAATTAGCATGCTGGGGTGGACATTTCGATGTTTCGAAGATTCTAAGTGATTCAGCTCATCTAAAAGAGTCAAAACGAATTCTCGAATCAAATGGTTTAGAAGTATTTACCATTAGCACCCACCTTGTATCGCAAGCTGTTTGTGATTTGATTGATGAGCGCCATAAGCGAATTCTTCCCCCTGAAATCTGGGGTGACGGTGACCCTGAAGGCGTTCGGAGGCGAGCTGAGGAAGAAGTAAAAAATACAGCGAGAGCCGCGGCGGCATTCGGCATTAAAACTGTAGTTGGCTTTACTGGGTCCAGCATTTTTCATCTATTTGCTGGTTGGCCCCCAGTGACTCCAGAAATGATTAACCTAGGATACGAAGATTTTGCCGAACGCTGGAATCGAATTATCGATATCTTCGATAAGGAAGGTGTTCGTTTTGCATTCGAGGTACATCCATCTGAAATCGGATTTGATTTTTGGTCTACTCGGCGTGCTCTTGACGCAATAGGAAATCGACCAGGATTTGGAATAAATTTTGATCCTAGTCATTTGCAATGGCAATCAATTGATTCTGTTGGATTTTTAGACGCCTATAAAGATCGCATTTATCATGTCGATTTGAAAGATACGAAACTAGATTTAGATGGCAGAAATGGAATCCTTAATAGCCACTTAATGGGCGGAAATATGCGCAGAGGTTGGGATTTTGTTTCTGTCGGACATGGGGATGTACCTTTCGAAAGAATCATCAGAAAGCTCAACGAAATCAACTACCAAGGACCGTTATCAGTTGAATGGGAAGATACTGGTATGGAGCGAGATACTGGTGCGGCAGATGCACTTGCGGTAGTGAAAAGACTCAATTTCTTACCAGCGGAAGCGGCTTGGGACTCAGCCTTCGGGGACTAATTATATGGAAAGGTTTAATCACCTCTATCTATTTTCCAGGAGAAAATTTGTTTAGTTCATTAGATAAACCTCTTGAAGAAAAAGTTTTCAGCAGTGATGCATTAGTGGTGGGCATAGACTTTGGCACACTGTCTGGTAGGGCTTTAGTCGTTCAAATTTCGGATGGCGCAGAACTGGGTTCTGCCACATTCGATTATCCCCATGCGGTTATGGAGGAGAGAATCACTGAGACTAATGTATTTCTTCCACCGGATTGGGCGCTTCAGGTTCCTCAAGATTATATTGAAGTACTTAAAAATGCCGTACCTATGGCTATATCAAATGCCAAGGTAGATCCTTCACGCGTAATTGCAATTGGAACGGACTTCACAGCATGTACTGTTTTGCCAGTTATGTCAGACGGTACTCCGCTTTGTGAACTGCCAAATTTATCAAGTCGCCCACACGCTTACGTAAAACTATGGAAGCACCATGCAGCACAAGCGCAAGCAGACAGAATAAATGTGGCGGCGGCGAATCGTGGAGAATCTTGGCTAGGGAGATATGGCGGACTTATTTCAAGTGAATGGGAGTTTGCAAAGGCATTAGAAATGCTTGAAGGTGACCCGGAACTATATGAACGTATGGATCATTGGATTGAGGCAGCAGATTGGATTGTGTGGCAACTTACCGGTTGCTACGTACGCAATGCCTGTTCTGCAGGGTATAAGGGAATTCTTCAAAATGGGATATATCCCTCTAAGGAGTTTCTTGCAGAACTAAATCCAAATTTCTCAAATTTTGTTAGCGATAAATTAAGTCACGCGATTGGCAATCTTGGAGATTCTGCTGGAAGGCTAACCCGTGAGGCTGCAGAATGGACCGGTCTGCGCGAAGGGATAATTGTTGCCGTAGGAAATGTTGATGCACACGTAACAGCGCCTGCTGCACAAGCAATTGAAGCGGGACAAATGCTAGCAATTATGGGTACTTCAACTTGTCATATTTTAAACTCCGAGTTCTTAAGTGATGTACCGGGATCATGTGGCGTAGTCGCAGATGGAGTAGTGCAGGGTTTATTCGGATATGAAGCTGGACAATCAGGATCAGGTGATATTTTTGAATGGTTCATTAAGAATCTAGTCCCAGGTCACTATCAAGCAGAAGCAAATCTAATCGGAGTCTCTGTGCATGACTATTTGACTCAATTGATTAAAAATCAGCCAGTGGGTGCTCATGGGTTGATAGCCCTGGACTGGCTTAGCGGAAACCGATCAATCCTTGTTGACCACAACCTCACTGGACTACTTTTAGGTTTAACGCTAAATACAAAAACTGAGGAAATTTATAGAGCACTGATTGAAGCAACCGCTTTTGGGACTCGCATGATTATTGAGAATTTCAACTCATCTGGAGTACCTGTCAAAGAATTTATTGTTGCTGGGGGGCTTTTAAAGAATAAGTACCTAATGCAAATGTATAGCGACATTCTAAACATGCCAATTAGCACTATTGCAAGTAGCCAAGGGCCCGCACTTGGTTCAGCTATACATGCCGCAGTAGCAGTTGGTGCTTATCCTGATGTCAACTCGGCTTCAAAGATAATGGGAGGAATAAATAGAAATGAATATTTACCTGATAATAATCTCGTCCCAGGATACGATGCTTTGTTCAGGGAATATCGAATAGTCCATGACTATTTTGGTAGTAGAACTAATGAGGTCATGCATAGGCTAAAAATAATGAAGAAAAATGCCCTTATGGAACAGGCCAGCAGTGAACAATAAATACACATCAAATATTGATATCGCAATTATGGAAGCAAGAATGCAATTAGTTTTACTCCATGCCGAATTATTTCGAAATAATTTAGTTGTTTCAACAAGCGGTAATATATCAATCAGAATTGAGAATACTGATTTATTTCTGATAAAGCCCAGCGGAGTAAGTTATGCGCTACTTTCCGTCGAGAACATGGTTTTATGTGATTTGGATGGGAAAGTAATTGCCGGAAGTCTTGGTGCTGATAGGAAACCATCAAGTGATGTAGCCGCTCATTCATTTGTTTATAGAAATATGAGCGAAATTTTTGGTGTTGTGCATACTCATTCCACTTATGCAACTGCATGGGCAGTCCGCGCCGAACCGATACCCTGCGTTCTCACTGCAATAGCTGACGAATTTGGAGGTGAAATTCCAGTCGGTCCTTTTGCTGCGATTGGAGATGACTCCATTGGAATTGGAATTGTTGAAACCCTCGCCAAGCATCGCTCTCGCGCAGTATTAATGCAAAATCATGGAGTATTCACCATTGGCGTTAATGCTCAATCCGCACTTAAGTGTGCAATTATTCTGGAGGACGTCGCCAAGACAGTTCACATTTCAAGACAACTTGGTGAGCTTGTACCAATTGCAAAGGATGTAATTGAAAAGCTACATAACCGCTATAAGATTGATTACGGTCAATAGTTTCGACTTGAAATAATGAAATATAAAATAGTTTCTGGACTGATTTTACCTATTACCTATCTGCAAAGTATATAATTTTCGATATTCGCTTGGGGTCATACTAAATTTTTTACGAAATTGTTGAGAGAGATGACTTTGATCAAAAAACCCACACTTCGAAGCAATTACAACGAATGTCAGTTCAGTTTTAGTGAGTAAGTCACAAACTTCCTCTAACTTAATCTTATTCCGGTATTGATGAGGGCTCATCCCAAATCTCTTTTTGAACAATCTTCCGAACTGGCTTACAGACAGACAAGTAGACTTTGCTAGGTCCGCTATCGTTATTGGCTGACTCAAATCCTCTAACATCATAATGAGAGCTGGCATCAATACTGTTGAATTAGTTTCAAAAACATTTCTATTACTAATCGTATGAGTCAATCCCATGACGCCAATTATTTTGTTGTTAGTATCAAATATCGGCCATTTCGTTGTAATATTCCAATCAAAATTGCCTCTGGAATTACTTACCAGTTCGATGATATTTTCAAGACTTAATCCTGAGCCAAGAACCACGTTATCATCATGCCTATAGCGCGATGCAATTGCCTCGGACATTAAATCTTCATCTCTCTTTCCAAGAATGCTATTCTCTGGAGACAAACCCATCATTTTGTAAGTGCTGTCTGAAGCGTAGATAAATTCTCTCTTTGTATTCTTTATCCAGTAGGCGTGGGTCTCTATCAAACTCAAGGCTCGCATAAAGGGATTCTCAGAGGATTCACCAATGAATCCCCTCAAAGCTGAATATTCAGAATTACGAAAAGAGTCAAATTTGCCCAACACGGTATTTCCTCCGATGACGTAAATTTCATAAAGTTCCGTGAACGTAACAGCGATTCTTCCTTAAAACAATAACGAATTCGACAGTTCCTGGCGGAGACTTTTTTTTCCAACCTGACTAGGGATTACCTAGTATCTAGAAATTATGATTAGATTTTCATAAATCATGCTTGTAAAAACCAATCACATCACAATTAAACATTCTAGATTCGCGTTACTAATCGCAAATCAAGGAGAAAGCCTATGGAACTTACAGGTCAAATAGTCCTAGATTCCGTTTACCATTCTAGATCCAAAGGCAAAAATGTGGAGAATCTACCTGCAGATATTGTCGTTGACAATTCGATTTCAGATTTATATAGATCAACTTTAATGCCCTTTGAAACATTGGTTATTTCACTATGTTGAAATATGCCTACAATATGCTGGTTTATGGCTTAGAACCCCTGAATATTGGGATAGAAAGAATTGCAAAATTTGGTTACGACTATGTTGAGGTAGTAGGAGAGCCTACAAAGACATCAATTCCCATAGTCGAGAAGGCGCTTCTCGAGAATAACATTGGTGTCTCTACCATTATTAGTATATTTACTCCCGAGCGTGATCTTGTAAGCAGCAATGAAAACATTCGTAAAAATACAATTACGTATCTAAAGTCAAATATTGATTTTGCTCTCAAGCTAAATGCAAAAATAGTGACTTTGACACCCACGGCTTGTATGAAAATTAAGCCTGAGGTTGAACGCGAGATTGAATGGAATTGGGCAGTAAGGGCAGCTCGTGAAGTGGCGTCATACGCGAATGAAAATGGAGTAAAAATCGCTGTTGAGCCCTGGAATAGATATGAATCATATTTAATTAATCGACTTGATCAATCAATCGAATTTTGTCGCGAGGTTGATAGTCCGGGAATTGGAGTAATGGCCGATACCTTTCATATGTCAATTGAAGATAGTGATATTCCCGCTGCAATCAAACGTGCTGGAAGCAGCTTGATTCATGTGCATCTTGCTGACAGTAACAGGGCTGCACCTGGACGAGGTCATTTAAACTTCACAAAAATCGTAGAAGCATTAAATGAAATAAAGTACCGAGGCGTTTGTTCATTCGAGCTCCTACCAGCAGCGGGAGATGTCTGGGGTGTTCTGAGTGGTGATGGTGCAGAAGAATTCAAGGATCAGTACACCTACGAAGCAATTACGCACATGAAGAAAATCGAAAGTGAATTAGGAATTCTGTGATTACTCCAACCTTGAGAGTTCTCAATATTGCGAAGAATTTTGACGGTGTTAAAGCAATCAAAGATATAAGCATAGAACTTTTTGCGGGAGAAGTTCACGCTTTATTGGGAGAGAATGGCGCCGGCAAAAGTACACTCGTAAATATATTGGGTGGAAATATCAAATCTGATAGTGGCAGTCTTTTTTTTGAGGGAAAAGAAATAAATATATCCAACCCCCGCGTCTCGCGAGACTTGGGTGTAGCTATTGTCCATCAGCACCCAATACTTTTTCCAGATTTGAGTGTCCGAGATAACATCATGCTTTCGCAAATCCCACAATTGAAGAAAACTCGCAATATCGATTGGCAAGCTGTCGAGAGGCAAGCAACCGAGAAAATGCAGCGCTTAGGCGTTACGCTCGACTTGAAATCTCTTGCTAAGAATCTATCCAGCGCTGATGGGCAAATGCTTGAGATAGTTAAAGCATTGGCTGATGATACAAAAGTCTTAATCCTCGATGAACCAACTTCAGCATTGTCGAGTCGTGAAGTTAGCAACTTGATGAAAATTATAGATAAGGCAAAGTCCAACGGAGTTGCAGTCCTATTGATTAGTCACAGACTTGATGAAATTTTTGCGATCGCAGATCACGTAACAATTGCTAGAGACGGCATATCAATAACAACTGGCGCAATATCCGAATTTACGCCAAAAAGTGCGGTGGAATTCATGATTGGTAAACCAATTACATCGCTGTATCCAAAAGCTGAAGTCAAAGTGGGCGAGGTTGTTTTAGAAGTACTTGGAATATCCTGTGATGATTCTTACCAAGATATAAGTTTTACTCTGCGCAAGGGTGAAATTCTTGGATTAGCTGGGCTTGTAGGTTCGGGTCGTTCTGAAATTGCCAAAAGTATCTTCGGTATAGATTCCTTTCATTCCGGATCAATTCTCCTTAATGGTCAGAATTTTTCTCCTAAGAATCCTATTGATGCTGTGAAAGAAGGAATTGCATTAGTACCTGAAGATCGCACCATCGAAGGAGTTTTTCTTGAACAAAATATTCAATTTAATTCAACATTAGTTGTTCTTGATTCGCATTCGAAGTTAGGGCTTATTAAATCTAAATCGAACAAGGTTATTGCCGACTCCAATATTGCTGATTTTAGCGTCAAAACATCTGGCAGAAAGCAACTGGTATCCGCCTTATCGGGAGGAAATCAACAAAAAGTTGTTATAGGGAAGTGGCTTGCAGTAAAGCCAAAAATTGTAATTCTAGACGACCCCACAAGAGGCGTTGATGTAGGAGCAAAATCTGAAGTCTACAAAATAGTCGCGGAGTTAATTGAGAGTGGCGTTTCTGTCATCCTAATCTCAAATGATTTGGAAGAGCTAGTGAATGTTTGTGATCGGATATTGTCTCTGTATAAGGGTGAGATAATCGAGGAGTTCAATTCCAGACCATTCAATAGTTCCAAAATTCTTGCTTCTATGACGTTGGGTGGCAAAAATGCCTAATATCAAAAATCAGTCAACAGCGCTGGACTCTTGGCGCAAACTGACTTTACGCCTTCCATCATTACCCCTTGTTGTTGTTTGCATTTTTCTTTTTATTGGATTTTCACTGAAATCTGATAGGTTTTTAACGACTTCCAGTATTTCTCAACTCCTAATCTCAGCTTCAATCATTGCAATTGTCGGGGTAGGTGAAGCATTTGTTCTAATTTCAAGGAATATTGATGTCTCGATTGGATCCATTGTTGGTTTTTCAGCGTATTTTACGGCTCACATAGCCGCACAGAATCATCGGATACCACTGCCGGTAGTAGTTCTAATTGGTGTATTTATTGGAATGATTCTGGGTTCCGTGAATGGCCTCATTGTTTCAAAGCTCGAGATTCCTTCAATTATGGTTACTTTGGGAACGCTCTACGTCTTTCGCGGAGTTGATTCAATGATAGTTGGAAGCAATGAAGTTACAGCTCAGTTCCTATCCAAATCCTTTAGCCGAATATCAAATTGGACATTTTTAGGTCTTCCAGGAATGTTCTTCTATGCAGTAGTTATCTGTATCTTTGGTTGGGCCGTATTGGAGCATACTTTTTCAGGACGTGCACTTGCAGCTTTGGGAAGTAATGCACTTGCTGCCAAAAAACTAGGCATCAAGTCCACGAAATTGGTATTTATGGTCTACCTAATTTCTGGAGGCTTAGCTGGTTTTGCCGGCGTTTTGTGGGCTGCACACTACGGAACTGTGAATTCAACTACTGGCTTCGGTTTCGAACTGGTCGTTCTTGCAGCAGTTGTGGTTGGAGGCGTGAGTGTGAATGGTGGGTCTGGCTCAATAGCAGGTGTTTTCTTTGGCTCACTAATTCTCGGAACTATTTCAGTTGGTCTTGCTTTAGTAAATGTCTCACAATTTTGGGTACAAGCGATTCAAGGTGCAGCAATAATCATAGCAATCAGTCTAGAAGTCATCTTTAAGAATCGACAAGGTTCAGGAAGGAAATCTAATGCTTCAACGGTTTAATGTTAAAAGTATTCATTTGACACCCTGGGAATCGTCATTGGTCGGTCTTATTTTGATTACGCTTATTATAGGTAAACTATTTTCCGAAAACTTCTTAACTTCATCAAATTTGGGCACAAGTATTTCCAGTACAGTCGGAATTGCATTCATGATAATTCCAATGACATGGTTAATCATTGCTGGAGAAATTGATTTATCAGTTGCTTCAATTTATGGACTTACGTCAGTAGTACTTGCCTATAGCCTAGAAAAAGGATTGAGTTTCTGGCCGAGCCTACTGATTTCTCTAGTAGTAGCTGGGTTAGCTGGCTACATTAATGGAGTTTTAGTCGTTAATCTGAAGTTGCCATCGCTTGTAGTAACAATCGGTACGTTGGGCTTGTTTCGCGGAATTGCCTATATCTTGCTTGAGTATCGCTCGTTTAGTGATTTCCCCACTTCTTTTACGGATTTTGCTCAAAATAGCTTTGGTAATTCGCCTTTTGCTTACACCTCATTGCCTTGCCTCATTGCAATTCTAATTTCAGGAATCTATCTAAGTAGGGGTCTTATAGGACGTCGTGTTTATGCAATTGGTAGCAGTCAAACTGTTTCACTCTTTTCTGCTATTCGAATCAATCGAATTCGAGTGGGGCTATTTATATTTTCGGGTCTTGTCAGTGGGGTTGCCGGGATCCTTTTTGCTGGATACACAAATAGTTCACGGGCTAATAACGGTGCAGGTCTGGAATTAAGCATTGTTGCGATTGTCCTCATTGGAGGAATAAGTATGTATGGGGGCAAAGGAAGCTTTTTCGGAGTCTTACTTGCGTTTATTCTTGTCACTTCCATGACGAGCCTTATGAATCTTTTTTATGTGAGCTCAAGTATTCAATACACGCTGGTTGGTAGCTTAATGATTTCTTCAGTTGCTGTCCCAAAAATATTTAGTAAGAAATTTTAGTCATGATTCCAATATCAATAAATAGGAAAAATCAAAGAGAATTCGGATTTGTAATCGACAGATTGCATTTCTGTTTTGCCGTTATCCGACAATGCGGTAAGTAAATGCTAAATACAATTTCGTATTTAGCTGCAGAATAACTATCGAGAGGTTCGAAATGAATATACGACAAGGGGAGAGATTGAAGGTTGTATGCGTTCTTGCTACTAGTGTTGGTTTACTTTTATCAGGATTGTCCAGTGCTCAAGCAGCCGCAAAATCTATGGCTAATTGCCAAGTAGTTATGATTCCAAAAACAACAGATAATCCGTTCTATGCAGCAATCCACTTTGGTGCCGATCAGGCTGCCACAGAGCTCAAGGGAAAGAAAGTGCAATTTGCAGGAACTGCGCAAGCTGATTCACAGGGTCAAATTCAGCGCGTGCAAGCTTCAGCAACAAACAAGACTTGCATTTTGAACCCTGCGGCAGTAGACGCTTCTGCGATTGTTCCATCCCTTAAGGCAGCTGCTAAAAAGGGTGTAAAAATCGTGGCATTTGATGCGGATATTGCGGATAAATCCGCACGCACACTTTTCATCACGCAGGATTCAACTGATGCTCTTGGCAAGGGCATGTTTATTGAACTTGCAACTCAGATGAATAACAAGGGAGATTGGGCAATTCTTTCGGCCCAATCAACAGCTCAAAATCAGAATGCATGGATTGCGGGAATGATGAAGGAATCTAAGAATCCAAAGTATGCTGGTATGAAGCTTGTGAAGACTGTTTACGGTGATGACGATGACAAGAAGAGTTACGATGAAGCTATCGCATTACTAAATGCATATCCTAATCTTTCTGGCGTTATGGCTCCAGAACCAGCAGGCGTGGGAGCACTTTCAAAAGCAAAAGATGATTTGAAATATAACACTGCTCTAGTTATCACAGGGTTGGGATGGCTTCCAGGCCAAGGCGATCAGCTCAAATCTGGAAAGTTGAAGGCATTCTTCCTTTGGAGTCCAGTTGACCTTGGTTACCTAACATATTATGCAGATGCTGCATTGATAAGTGGAAAAATAACAGGTAAAAAAGGTGACACATTCATGGCTGGTCGTCTAGGAAAGATGACTGTAGGAGCTGATGGAGAAGTTAATATGCATGGAATGCAAAGATACACTGCAGATAATGTGGATGCAGGGTTGGAAGGCTACCGAATCAAGTAAGAAGTATGAAGTGTACTCGTACTGATTAATCACGATGAGCGATTAATCAGTACGGGTACTTCACATTCTCTGAATTAATCTTTCTAACCGAAATCCTGAAGCGGACTTCATTAAAAAATTTGATAGGATTATTATGATTGACAATTTTGATACTTTGCAGGAGTCATTGATATCGAGTTACTCCATTAGTCTTGAATTAGCGCTAATTGGGATTAATGCTGCAATAGATAAATCTAACTCTATTAGTGTTCAAACCTGTATCAGTATCCTTGACGCATCAGGTCTTCAGATTGCTGCCGCACGCATGGATGGTGCACCTTTTCAGTCAATACTGCTAGCTGAGAACAAAGCAAAATCAGTTGCTGGCAATGGATTAGCCACTCACGAATTTTGGGAGTTGCTTAAAGATGAACCATCACTAATTTCCGCAAGTTCGCAAATTGAAGGAGCAGTCTGGATTTCTGGAGGTGTTCCTGTGATTTATAGGGAAAAGCTAGTTGCTGTCATTGGTGTTTCGGGTCGCAGTAGCATGTCTAATGATTTAGAAATTGCCCTGGTAGCTCAAGCTGCGATTATTCAAGAGATTTCTTCCCAATGAGCATGAATAAAGACGGGAAACACGTAATCCCGCAAATATCCCTAAATGATGGAAGCCACATGCCAGCGATTGGCCTAGGAATCCTAGGTACAGATAATGAGGAAGCAAAAAATATTGTTACTGATGCTATTAACGCGGGTTATCGCATGTTTGATACCGCAGCTCTTTATGGAAATGAGATTGGTGTTGGAAGAGGCATTACTGAATCTGAGATTCCTCGTTCGGACCTTTTTGTAATCACCAAACTTCACGAAGATATTGATAGCTATGACAGTACACTGACCGCTTTTGATTCAAGTATGACGAAATTAGGGCTTGAGTATTTGGATCTCTACTTAATTCATTGGCCTCAGCCTAAAATGGGAAAGTATCCTGAGATTTGGAAAGCTTTTGAAGAAATTAGGAATTCAGGGCGAGTCAAATCTATTGGAGTATCAAATTTTACTGAAGAGCAATTGACTATTTTATCAAAAGAATCGAGCGTTATACCAAGCGTGAACCAAGTTGAGTTGCACCCAACTTTTCAACAGATTTTGCTTCGCCAATTCAATCATAAACTGGGAATTGTGACACAGGCATGGTCGCCTATCGGAGGACAAGGTCAGTTCAAAAGTTTATTGAATATTTTCTTGGGTCCTGATGATGAGAATAAAATACTTATTGGGTTAGGTAAAAAGCACAATTTATCCCCTAAGGCTATGAGGCAATATTTAGAAGCGCTTCCTGTGGGAACAGTTCTCAGTAATCAAATATTGGATGCAATTGGAAAAAAGCATGGTAAGAGCATTGCTCAGATTGTTCTCAGATGGCATGTGGAAAACGGGGTAGTCCCACTACCTAAAACCAGCAAGGTGGAACGCCTTTCCGAGAATATTGAAGTATTCGATTTTGCCTTAGACGAAGAAGACCATCTAGAGATTTCACAACTTGAGTCTGGTCTGCGAACTGGCTTTGATCCCGAATTATTTAATTGATAGTGAAGACACTTACCAGGCCATCGGTGTCGTTTTGATTGATTTGTGCTGCAGGGACAACTATCAAATGCAAAATCTTCGGTTTGGTTCATGCACTCACGAAAGAGAATCCCATTATCGCGTATCAGCTAGGAAAGAGCTTTCATGAGTCATAATTCTGTTTCTCACGCCACAATCCTAAACCCCATTCGTAGAACACATAATGTTGGAGTAATTGGGACTGGGTTTATTGGAGAAGTTCATATTCGTGCTATCAGGGCGTCAGGCAACAACGTTCAGGCAGTTTCTGCCGCAAATCTTGATGAAGCTAGAGCGGCAGCCCTAAGCAACAATATTTCAAGTGCTCTAACTACAGAAGCCATTATGGCTGATTCCACTATTGACGTCGTACATATCTGCACGCCCAATGTGTTTCACGCGGAATTGGCTGAAATGGCTATTCGTAATGGTAAACATGTCATATGTGAGAAGCCCTTAGCAATCTCAGAATCAGAGTCTCTACATTTAACCAATCTTGCAGCTGAATTTTCTGTGATTGCAACAGTTCCCTTCATCTATCGTTATTACCCGTCCATTCGCGAAGCGCGTGAGCTGATTCATTCAAGCGGCATCTCCCCAAAATTGATTCATGGATTTTACTTACAAGATTGGCTTGCATCCATCGGTGCAGATAATTGGAGAATAGATCCTAAAATGGGTGGGCCTTCCCGTGCTTTTGGAGATATCGGTGTGCATTGGTGCGACCTCGTAGAATTTGTTTCTGGTCACAAAATTGTGCGAGTTAATGCACAGCTACTCAAAATATTTGAGACACGTGGAAATAGCGTAGCTGTGAGTACGGAAGATGGAGGCTGCATACTCTTTCAAACGAATAGAGGCGCGCAGGGTTCTCTTGTTCTGAATCAAGCTTCTGCGGGACGCAAGAATAAGCTTTGGTTTTCTATCGAAGGCCCTGAATATTCTTTTGTATTTGACCAAGAGAACCCTGATTCGCTTTGGCGCGGAGGTGTCGAAGTAAATGAAACTTACATGAGGGGGTCTCAGGGAGAGTCTGCGCCAGCAAACCGTTACTCCTTCTTACCCGCTGGTCACCCACAGGGATATCAAGACTGCTTCAACGCCTTCGTTCAGGACACTTACGACGCAATCGATGGTCGTGAAATCGATGGCTTGCCACGCTTTGTAGATGGTTATCGAGCAAGCAAGTTGACTGCAGCCGTGCTGCGTTCTGCAGCAACTAATGATTGGGTGGAAATAAATTGAAACTCGGTTTTCTGACTGCATGCTTACCTGATTTATCACTTGAGGAAATTGCAGATTGGGCAGCAAAGAGTGGATATCAGGCACTAGAAGTAGCAGCATGGCCAGATCTTGGAGCTAGGCCATTTGTTGCAACACACATCAATGTAAAAAATGACGAGCCTCAGTACCTCACTTCCATTAAGGAGATATTTTCATCTCGAAAACTAGAACTGTCTTCAATAGCTTTCTATGACAACAATTTACATCCCGATCAAACCCAGCGTAATGAAATCAATTCACATGTTATTGCCTGTATTGATGCAGCAGCGTCACTAGGCGTTCCTAGCGTTGGCACCTTTATAGGTCGTGATTGGAATAAGCCAGTCAAAGAAAATTTGGCGATGGCAAAGGATGTCTTTGCGCCAATTGTGAAGCACGCAAATTCAAAGGGCGTGCGAGTGATAATTGAAAACTGCGTGATGGAAGGATGGCATCCAGATGGCTACCCTGGAAATCTCGCTTATTCACCTGAACTCTGGGAGTGGATGTTTGAACAAGGACTTTATTTGAATTTTGACCCTTCACATTTAGTGTGGATGGGAATTGACCCAATTGCGGTAGTTAAGCCTTACATGAACTATATCGAGCATGCTCAGGCTAAAGATATAGAAGTATTTCCTAACAAAAGAAATCAATTTGGCTATCCGGGTAAAGCAATCGGCCGAGATAACCCATGGGATGTCGGTTGGTGGCGCTATCGAGTACCCGGTCTTGGTGAAGTGAACTGGCGGAAATTAATTGATGCGCTTTATGAGGGTGGCTTCGACGGCGTGCTTTCAGTTGAACATGAGGATCCGATTTGGGGTGGAACTGAAGCAAAAATAAAGACCGGGTTAGAAATAGCGCACAATACGCTCCGACCACTCATTCAAGGTTGAATCTACTTATGGACTTGAGTTACGCACTCGGCTATCTTTGTAGTCTTCCCTAAATGTTGTGGATTGGTGCGCATGAATTTTGTTACCGAAGACCACAATAATGCACTAGATATTGTTAAATCTAATATTGAACTTGGCATACTATGGAAAGAGATTACTGATTCATTGGGTGCAATAACTGATGAAAGATTGCGCGACCAGATTCCTAAAAGTTCAAATAAGATGAGCCTAAGTGCGGCTATCAATGATTTAATTGACATAGAGTTAAAAAAGCGGAAATGGGTGGCACAAAGTGCCATCTTTCAAGGTGAGAAATATCAGGATAAGAGATGGCGCTTGGATTTCTCCAAAAGAATTGACACTCCTCAAAAGGGCATTACGGGAATGGCCGTCGAGGTTGCTTTTAATCACGGCGAAGCGATTGCTTGGAATCTAATGAAACCTGTGCTCGCGGCAGAAATTAATCATGTTGGAGTGCAAACTGACATAGGTGCAGGTGTTGGCGTCTACATCTGTGCTAAAAAATCTCTCAAGAAAGCAGGGGCCTTTGATGGCGCGGTAGGCGAGTATGAAAAGGTGTTGAGGTATTTAGTTCCAATGGCGCAGAAATTAACTAGGCCACTAATAATTGTTGGACTAGAGGCACCGGAAAGTTTTAAGCTTGTGAAAGTGAAGAATCCAATTACAAAGAAAAATTTTAGCAAAGTTGAACTTATTTGATTTCAGCTGCAAGAATTTTTCCAACATTCTCAATCAGTCCAATTACTAATGCATTTCCCATTAAGAAGGCGCGTTTTCCATCTGGAACAACCTTGCCTTCGGAATTCAATTGACTCCAGTTGTCTGGGAATCCATTAAGTCGTTCCAGTTCTACAGGCGTAAGTCTTCTATAGCCATTTTTGGTTTTGATTATATGTTTAAATCTAGAAGGAGTTGTTCCGCCCTCGCCTGTAAGTATTGTGCGGCTAGGATTTGTTAATAGATCAGGGAAAGCCATCTTTCCTTCTGCGTAGTTATATGTGGCTCCGCTCCCTTTGTGAGTGCGCTCAATACTTTTTGCACCTTTGAGATATTTCCACTCCTTGAGTCTCTTTTCGTCAACCCAGTATTCATCGGGCACAGTTGAATCGGGTTGAAGCACATCCCCTAGAAGCATTGGAGAAGAGGCAAGTTTGGCTTGAGACTTAACTGTGTACGCGACGCCGTCAATATAAACCCCCGCATTCAAAAAAGGACTCTTCTCTTTTCCTCTGTTAAACCGTGAACTGATTTCATCTGCATCGTCATTGAGATTAATTTCCTTAATTGTTTCAATAAAATTCTCAATAGGAAGTGCTCGCGCAAGAATGCCAGTTTTTGAAATTATTGATTTGGGGGTTGATTTCTTAGCTCCCTTTTTTAATTTGGTAGCAACGATGAAAACTCGAATTCGCCTTTGAGGGAATCCATATTCGGCTGCATTTACTACACGCCATTCAACTGAATAGCCCTCGTCACCAAGAGTCTTCAGCATCACTGCAAAATCACGGCCACGTTGATTGGAGGGAGATTTAAGTAGCCGATCCACATTTTCTAGGAAAATAAATTTAGGTTTCTGACCATTGACTAATCGAAGAATTTCCCACCACAGGACTCCCTTTTTACCTTTGAGACCCTTTGAAGAATTGAGAGTTTTCGCGACAGAATAATCTTGGCAAGGAAAACCTCCAACAAGTAAATCAATATTCTTAGGCAAAGCCTTTACTTTGGCGATATCCATATTCGTGTGTCCATCGTCGCCAAATTGTGCGACATAAACATCGGAGGCGTGTTGAACTTTTGTTGCAGGCTCCCACTGATTTGAAAAAGTAGTTTTCCAACCGGCACGGGCTAAGCCGATGCGAAAACCACCAACACCAGCAAAAAGCTCGGCGACTTTACCCACCGGATTTGCTGGTTCTTTAAAGCCTTTTGATTTGTATGCCACGTTTTGCCTCCGGGACGAAGCATAGGAAGAAGCACTGACAAGGTGTGGGATCGACGCGCCAAGAAGCGGCTGGATAGGCATAGCTCTTGACGGTTACTCTAAGTAAGCTCGTTGACGTGAATACTAACTGGCAGTACTTTCCCCGATTTGCGCCGGCACCTCAGCACCTCATCGATACTGTTTCAGCATTTGAGGGCGTAACAAGTGCAATAGGAACTCCGCAAAATCAACTTTCAAGTAATGAGGTTCTTGAAGCAGTTGCCAATGGGTTGGAAGCTTTGTCCTACAAGGTTGAACGAGGTAAGACGAGAGCCGAAAAGATATATCGGCCAGTTCTCTATGGCAAAGATGGATCGATTGACAAAGCTTTCGAAGTAGATGCTTGGCAAGAGAGCACAGGAACAATCATCGAAGTAGAAGCAGGGCGTGCAGTTATAAATCACCAATTTTTAAAAGATTTCTTTGAAGCCTGTGTTATTCAAGATGCTAAGTATTTGGTTATTGCAGTGTGCAAGGCGTACAAGCCCGCATCACTAAAATCACCTTCTAACGACTTTGAAATCGTAACGACTTTTATGGATACATTATTTGCCTCTGGACGGTTGCAAGTGCCACTTCAAGGAATATTGATTGTGGGTTACTAATTGAACTCCATCCTCCCGTTCCTCCTTCCACTGGCAATCATCTTGCTCTTGGTCGTGCGTAAGTCTGCAAAGCCTGGCACTTCATCAACTGCTCGTCCTGACTTCATTCGCAAGGCTTCAGAATCAATTCATGGGCCTGAGGACGTAGTTGCTGATACACCGGATATTTCGGCACCTGATGGAGTGGATTATTCCTACGGTGTTGTGGGGGAGAGCTTTCAGAGAGATCACCTACTTGCTTTGATTAGATCTCACAAAGCATTTGATACGGGTGAAATTTATACAAATGCAACTCTTGAGCCAGAGCCAACGAATGAGTTTGATCCGACTGCTGTGAAAGTTGTTGTGGAAGGTGTGCAGGTTGGGTATATCGCAAAGTTTGACTCAGCTGCAGTGACACAGATGATTGAAAGAAGTGGGAAGAAGGATATGAAAGTGCCGGCACGGATTGGCTTTGATGCTGATTCGCCTGCTCCGCTTATTGGGGTAACGCTGGCGCTGACGGTTCTGTGAGTTTAGGTTCTTCTTCGTAGATTCTTTTTTCGATTCCATGTAGCTCTTTTAAGACATCTGCATAACCATGTTCATGGGCTGCAGTTGCAGAGCCTAAGAATCTATTGAATTCACGACCTGTGGCTGAATCAAAGCGAACACCGGAAGTCTTCTGGCGGTTAGAGACGCTGATGAAGTAATCAGATTGATCTGGGGTGGTGGAGAGTTGTAATAGTTTGTCGAAGTTCCACTCGTTGGTGTGGATGGGACCTGTGAAGATCAGGCGTTCGGTGGTGAGCATCACTACACCTTGATCTTTATCTACTTGTAGCTCTTCACCAGGAACAACAGAGCCTTTCATTGCTCCCACTCGGAAACGGATTCCGCCTCCGACGGGGATGCTGACACCGGAGGAGCCTCCTACATATGTTGAGGGTGTGCGACCAGTTTCGTGGAAGATGCCTGTTGCAGACCAGAGAGTGAGTTCTCCAGCTTTTTGCATCAGTGTGTTGGGAACGGAATCTTCGCCTTTAGATGCGGCGGTAAATACTGTGATGAGTTTTTTGAGTGACTCAACATCTTCTTCCCAAATTGCATGTAGGCGGGTGTATTCGTTGGTGGCAGCTTTAGCTGCGCGCTTTGCTTTGAAATCTGAGAAGAAGCCCATGGGTAAAGAGTAAGCGGGGGCGGGGACATTATGTGCGCCTTACGGGCAACAAAAAACCCGCAGATCGCTCTGCGGGTTTTTCTCTGTAGCTCGCGCTAGAGAGCAACTGTCTGACTAATGTGACTCAACCTTAGCCTAACTTTCCACATTCATTATCGAAATTCTGTAATCCACAGCAGCAAGAATTCTTCAACTTGACTGTTCGTAACTAACTTACCTTCCGCTTGTGTCTCGCTGTAGCTCAGCGGATAGAGCAACCGTTTGACTAATGGTGTGGTCGCGGGTTCGAATCCCGCCAGCGAGGCACACACTTAGAGGCCCTGGGATTAGTCACCTAGGGCTTTTTTGTTGCAATAAAAAACCCGCAGACTGCTCTGCGGGTTTTTCTCTGTAGCTTTCGCTAAAGAGCACACCATTGACTACGGTAAGAAAAGGTTAGCACCTTTAAATATCCAGGGTAGAAATGCTCTGATTGCTGCGATCGACAATGAGCATTGAATCGTTCTTGAGCATTGTCCAGCCGTCTTGGTTCCATCCACTGGATGCGACAAGAACTGAATCTGCAGTTTGTTTGTAGCGAAGCTCGTAGTAGTCGACATCTTTCTTGAAGAGTTCTGGGATTCGGTCTTGGTTGTAGCGGCAGGCAGTGACGAAGTAATCCTTATTCATGATCATCATGTTGGCGCTGCTGTGAGAGATGTTTGCTTTGATAAAACGTAGGGCAGAGGTGATTCCCTCTAAGAAGCCGTGCTTCTTGATTTCGGTGAGGAGGTAGTAGAAGTAGAGCTCGCTATCGGTTTCGCCTTTGATTTCTTTGGTGAATTCGTTATCGATATATGGTGCAAGGACATCAAAGGGGGCGAAGGATCCGTTGTGGATGAAGGTGATGTCTTGGTAGATAAATGGGTGGGTATTTACTTCCTTGATATCTAAACCTTTTGAGGCCCAGCGAAAGTGCAGTAGTGCGCCATCGGTGGGTTGAGAGATTTGTTGCATCAGTGAATCAGAATTAATTGCAGGGATAGGTTCGCGAAAGTTTTC
>Ga0214921_10002595_pt1 | contig 29126 bp, 29 predicted proteins | sample LL1505_MetaG_FD_177992 | JGI IMG/M metagenome (GOLD analysis project Ga0214921, IMG submission 177992) | Freshwater microbial communities from Lake Lanier, Atlanta, Georgia, United States - LL-1505 | ecosystem: Environmental > Aquatic > Freshwater > Lake | place: USA: Georgia | collected...
CGTCCTGCACGAGTCTTCATGCGTACTAAAAAACCATGCGTGCGAGCACGTTTTACTTTTGATGGTTGATAGGTACGTTTCATTGTGTTTCTCCAGCTATATTTCGATAAGGATCGCGCAATTTACCCTACATACCGCCGAGTGTCAACGATTATTTATGTAAGAAGTCTAAAAACGCCTGTGGATAACTTTGATAGGTTCAGTTAAGATGATTTCCGTAAAGCAATAATTCCCAAAAAGCATTTTTACACCGTTCCGGTTCTCTAAAATGCCAAATCAAGAAGAAATTGTAATTTTAATACTATATATTTTGGATTTTGCCGTTAATGGAAAATTTTTGGACTCACTGTCTCGAACGCTTTAAAAAAGAGCTCTCCGCCCAGCAGTTTAATACTTGGATCAAACCCCTTAAGTTCGAACACGACCAACATAAAATTAAAATTTTGGCGCCTAATAAGTTTGTGCAGCAGTGGGTTAAAGATCGCTTCGCCCAAAAAATTGAAGTATTGGCCAAAGAACAGCTCCCTGATGTTACCAAAATAGAATTTGCAATACGTGCTATCAAAGAATCTATACTGCCTAAAAAAGAGGCAGTTTTATCAAAAGCTTTGGCAATTTCGCCACTCAATAATGTAGCCGAAGCACCTAATCACGACGTAACCAAAAAAAGTGCTGGGGGCACATTAAAAGAAGCTAAAGCATCGGGTCTTAACCCTCATTTTACTTTTGAAAGTTTCGTGACAGGCAAAGCCAATCAATTAGCATGCGCCGCAGCCATGCAAGTAGCCGAAAATCCAGGTAAGGCATATAACCCATTATTTATTTACGGCGGCGTTGGTTTAGGTAAGACACATTTAATTCAAGCTATTGGTAATCATTTAAAACATATTCAACCTGATGCAAAAATTAAATATCTACATGCAGAACGTTATGTATCCGATGTCGTTAAAGCTTATGAAAATAAATCATTTGATGCCTTCAAAAAAAATTATCACTCATTAGATTTATTATTGATTGATGACATTCAATTCTTTGCGAAAAAAAATCGCACGCAAGAAGAATTCTTTTACGCATTTAATACGCTTATTGAAAACAAGAAACAAATTATTATTACTTGCGATAGTTACCCAAAAGAAATTGAAGGTGTAGACGAACGCTTAAGAACGCGATTTAGCTGGGGCCTTACTGTAGCCATTGAACCGCCAGAGCTTGAAATGCGCGTTGCTATTCTGCTTAAAAAAGCAGAAGAAAATAAAATGAAAATTTCTGAAGAAGTTGCATTCTTTATTGCAAAACAAATTCGATCTAACGTGCGTGAATTGGAAGGGGCATTAAATAGAATATTGGCGATGTCTAATTTTACAAAGTCAGCCATTGACATTCATTTAGCCAAAGATGCGCTTAAAGATTTAATTGCAGTGCGTGGACGCCAAGTCAGTGTTGAGAACATTCAAAAAACCGTAGCTGAATATTTTAAAATTAAAATATCAGACATGTTAAGTAAAAAACGTTCGCGTAATTATTCTAAACCTAGACAACTTGCGATGGCATTAACAAGAGAGCTCACAAATTTAAGCTTCCCTGAAATTGGAGAGGCTTATGGTGGCAGACATCACACCACAGTGATGCATGCATGTGAAGAAATTGAACAATTAAGATTAAGCAATCAATCGATTGCACAAGATTTAGGAATATTAAAACAAGTCCTTAAGGGCTAATTAAACCCTGTGGAACAGTTGTGGATAAATTGTGGATAAGTAGGGTTTTATAAAAACATGTGTTTTTTATGCACAAATTATCCACAGGAAATTACAATAGAAATGCATAGTTATTCACAAGATAACTAATTGTTTACATTAAGGTTTATAAGGTTATCCATAGAAAACCTCGCCTTTATTACTATTATTAGATTTATATATTAAAAAACATTAAATAAAGAAGAACGATATGAATATAAAAATTAATCGAGATGCGCTACTTAAACCACTCGCAAATGTTACAAGCATTGTAGAACGTAAGCACGCACTTCCAATTCTTTCAAATATTTTAATTCAAGGTAAAGATGGTCAGGTACAACTCACTGCAACCGATTTGGAAATGCAAGTATCTTTAAGTTTTAAAGCAGATCTTAAAGAAGAGATTGCAACCACAATATCCGCAAGAAAGTTTTTTGATATTACACGATCGTTACCTGATGATTGTGTTATTGATATCGCAATTAAAGATAGCCGTGTTGCGGTAAAAGCAAATAAGAGTCGTTTCGCAATTCAAACATTACCTGCAAAAGATTATCCTGTGATGACAAAAGCTTCAAGCGAGGCTGTAGTGATTACTATTTCTCAAATTCAACTTAAGCGTTTATTAAAGCAAGTTGAGTTTGCGATGGCACAACAAGATATTCGTTATTATTTAAATGGTTTGTTATTTGAAGTAAATGGCAATCAATTAAATATTGTAGGTACAGATGGACATCGTTTAAGTTTTACTTCAATTCATTTAGATCAAAACTACAATAAAACAGAAGTGATTCTTCCAAGAAAAACAGTGATTGAGTTAATTAAACTTCTTAATGATACGCAAGAGTTAGTGTCTGTTGAGCTTTATAAAGGCCAAGTAAGCTTTAGTTTTAATGATATACAACTTATTTCAAAAGTGATTGATGGTAAATTCCCTGATTACACGCGCGTTATTCCAGAAGGACATAACAACCAATTTACAATTGATCGCGCACAATTTTTAACATCTCTTCAACGCGCATCTATTTTATCGAATGAGAAATATAGAGGCATTCGAATGATGATTGCGGATAACAATTTGAAGCTTATTAGTACAAACACAGAACAAGAAGAAGCGGAAGAGGAGTTAGAAATTCAATATCAACAAGATCCTATTGATATTGGGTTTAATGTGACATACTTAATTGATGTCCTCACAAACATACAAGATGAAAAAGTGAACTTAGCTTTTCTGGATACAAACAGTAGTTGTTTGTTTACGATACCCAATAACAATGACTACAAATATGTAGTGATGCCAATGCGCATTTAATTCAATTCAAAAAAGAGAAACTCATGGCTCAAAAGATAGATAATCAAGAATACAACTCTGATAGCATTAAAATCTTAAAAGGATTAGATGCTGTGCGAAAAAGACCGGGCATGTATATCGGGGATACTTCCGATGGTAGTGGTCTTCATCATATGGTTTTTGAGGTTCTTGATAATGCAATTGATGAGTCCTTAGCAGGCCACTGTGATGATATTAAAATTATTATTCATCCAGATAACTCCGTCAGCATCTCAGACAATGGTCGCGGCATTCCAACAGATATTAAAGAAGATGACGAGTTTAAACGTTCCGCAGCAGAAATTGTAATGACCGAATTACATGCTGGCGGAAAGTTCGATCAAAACTCTTATAAAGTATCCGGTGGTTTACATGGCGTGGGTGTCTCCGTAGTGAATGCACTATCAGAATGGTTGCGTTTAAAAGTGTGTCGTAATGGTAAGGTCTATCAAATGGAATTTAAACGCGGGGAACGTGTGGCACCATTAGCAGAGATGGGCACCACCGATCGTCGTGGCACAGAAGTTCACTTCTTCCCTTCAGCTGAAACATTTACTAATATTGATTTTCATTATGAAATTTTAGCAAAACGCATACGCGAACTATCGTTCCTTAATAACGGCGTCAAAATGGAATTGATAGATCAAAGAACAAATAAATCAGAAAACTTTGCATACTCAGGCGGCGTAAAAGGATTCGTCGAGTATATGAATCGATCTAAATCTGTACTTCACAAAAAAGCATTTCATGCTTTCGGTGAAAAGGACGGCATCAGCGTGGAAGTGTCTATGCAATGGAATGATTCATATGGTGAAAATGTTCAATGCTTTACAAACAATATTCCTCAAAGAGATGGCGGCACACACTTAACAGGCCTTCGTACAGCAATGACCCGAACGCTAAACAATTTTATTGAGCAAAATGAACTGGCCAAAAAAGCAAAAGTAGAAACAACCGGCGATGATATGCGCGAAGGACTCACTTGTATTTTGTCAGTGAAAGTACCAGAGCCTAAATTTTCTTCACAGACAAAAGATAAATTGGTTTCAAGTGAAGTACAGCCAGTCGTATCTGATGTAGTTGCATCTAAGCTTGCTGATTTCTTAGCTGAGAGTCCAGCAGATGCAAAAATTATTTGTAATAAAATTATTGATGCTGCGCGCGCGCGCGAAGCAGCGCGCAAAGCACGTGACATGACAAGACGTAAAGGCGCCATGGACTCTATGGGTCTTCCAGGAAAGCTAGCAGACTGCCAAGAAAAAGATCCTTCTTTATGTGAAATTTACTTGGTCGAGGGTGATTCTGCGGGAGGTTCTGCAAAGCAAGGGCGTGATCGTAAGAACCAAGCAATCCTTCCGTTAAAAGGAAAAATTCTAAACGTAGAAAAAGCGCGTTTCGATAAATTATTATCTTCGCAAGAAATCGCAACACTCATTACTGCTTTGGGAACCGGTATTGGCAAAGATGATTTTAATGTTGAAAAGTTACGTTACCATCGCATTATTATCATGACTGATGCAGACGTCGACGGCGCACATATTCGTACATTACTTTTGACATTCTTCTATCGTCAAATGCCGGAGCTTGTTGAGCGAGGCCATATTTATATTGCGCAACCACCGCTTTTCAAAGTGAAGCAAGGTAAGCATGAGCAATATCTAAAAGATGAACAAGAGCTTGATCAATATTTACTTGAATCCGCTATCAAAGATGCAACCTTGCTAACTAAAAAAGGCGGCAATCATTTAACGGGAGATGGGTTGGGTGAAATTGCAAGACAAATGGTACTAACAGAAGCAGTCATTCGCCGTATTGCACCTCACTATGATGAGGCTGTGTTGCGTGCAATTCTTCATGTAGGTGCTATTGATTTGTCGACCGAAGCCAAAGCCGAAAAAATTGCGCAAGCCATTAGAGAACGTCTCATTAATAAGAGTACTGAAAAATCAGAAGTGATTGTATCGCTAGATGAAGAAACTAAATCTTATAAATTAGCGGTAAACAAATTTGTACATGGCAATTTAGAAAGTTGTGTGATTGATACATTATTTTTATCAAGTGGTGATTACCAACAATTACTAAAAACATCACAAATGCTAGATGGCCTAGTAGGAGAAGGTGCTTTGATCCAGCGCGGTGAAAAATCAGAATCAATTTCTAGTTTTAAAGAGGCCCTCGACTGGTTATTAGGTGAAGCAAAACATAATTTAAATATTCAGCGATATAAAGGTTTGGGCGAAATGAATCCTGAACAGCTTTGGGAAACAACTATGGACCCTAATGTACGCAGATTACTTAAAGTCCAAATCGAAGACGCTATTTCAGCTGATGAAATATTTTCAACGCTCATGGGTGACCAAGTGGAGCCGAGACGTGCATTTATTGAAAATAATGCATTAGGAGCAAGTAATCTCGATATTTAGGTTTACTTAACTTATGACACTAAGTGAACTAAGATTTGTGGTGGCTGTAGCTAAAGAAAAAAACTTTAGACGCGCAGCAAGTAAATGTTTTGTGAGCCAGCCAGCATTAAGCTTAGCCATTAAAAAATTAGAAGAAGAACTTAATGTTTCGTTATTTGAAAGAAATCGTACCGAAGTCACCATTACTGAAATTGGCGAAAGAATTATTGCGCAAGCCAATATCATTTTAGAAGAAGTTGAAAAAATAAAATCATTCGCTAAATCTGGCGGAGACCCCTTAGATGGATTAATTAAAGTAGGCATGATTCATTCAGTCGGACCTTACTTGTTGCCACAAATTATTCCTATTTTGAGAAAACTGGCGCCGAACATGCCATTAGAAGTCGAAGAAAATATTACTTCAAGTCTTGAATTACAACTAAAAAATGGACAAATTGATGCAGCGATTGTGGCCTTGCCATTTAATATTCCAGGTATACAAGTCTTACCCCTTTATAAAGAAGAGTTTGTAGTTGCTGTGCCTAATAATCATCCTTGGGCGGCACGAAAAAATATTGATCCAAAAGAATTAAGCGATGAAAAAGTATTGCTTTTAAATAGCGGACATTGTTTTAGCTTACAGGTGGTGGAGTCGTGTCCAGATTTGTCTAAAAAAGGCGAAGTGCTTCAAGGCAATTCTCTTGAAACTATTCGTAATATGGTGGCATCGAATCTAGGCATTACCGTGTTGCCAAAAAGTGCAACATCAGATCGTTATCAAAATCATTTAATAAAGGTGATCCCATTTATTAAACCTATTCCTTCAAGAATTATTGCAGTGGCTTATCGTAAAAGTTTTGTGCGAATGAAAGCGATAGAAATTATTGGTGAAGCAGTACGATTGATTAAAACAGATACGATTGAAATGATTTAAGAAAGAAGCGTTATTGAAATATAACGCTTCTTAATATGGATAGCGATTAACGAGCTGCGCGTCTTCTTTTTGGAGCCGCTTTACGTTTAGCAGCTGGTTTTTTAGCAGCCGCTTTACGAGCTGGTTTACGTTTAGCTGGTTTTCTTGCCGCAGTTGATCTTGCAGGCGCTTTTTTAGAACCAAGACCTAAAACAGATTTGACAGGACATGAAGCTAAAACACCAGTGCCTAATAAAAACACACCAACGATTTCATCAACCATGCCATATTCAAAAACAGAGTAACCACCAATTGCTTGGCCTAATACAGCAGCACCAACAGCAATACGAACTACTCTTTCTAAACCTTTAACGTTGTTCTTCATTTACTAATCCTTTTTATTAAGAGGAGTTTGCATCATAAACGAATTAAAAAATTTAGGAAATACTTTTTTTCGTGCCTGACATGAGAATCCAGCCTTCGCGTTCAATGGGTTTGTTTAAATTAAACCATACGCTATATATTTCAGTCAGCATTTCAACTTGTTCTTTTAATATACCAGATAACGCAATTTTTCCTTGAGGCTTACAAGCCTTGGCTATGATGGGTGCTAAGACAGAGAGTGCGCTAGATAAAATATTTGCAACAACAATATCAGCTTCAAAGCTTAATGATGATTCCGAATTGTAAAATTGAATATCGACATGATTTTCTTTTGCATTCTGTGTGCTTGAAATAATTGCTTGCGGATCAATATCTACACCAATGACTTCTTTTGCACCACATTTCTTTGCTGCAATTGACAAAATACCTGACCCACATCCGTAATCTAAGACACAATCATTGATCTTTACCTCTTTAATAAGCCACTCTAAACATAAATGTGTTGTAGGGTGGCTTCCTGTACCAAACGCTAATCCAGGATCTAAAATAATATTGATCGCGTTTGGATTGGGTGTTGTGTGCCAGCTTGGTACGATCCAAAGTTTATTTAAAATGCTAATCGGTTCAAATTGTGATTGTGTTAATGCGACCCAATTTTGTTCTTCTACAGATTCAAGTGTGTAATCAATTTCAGATAAGCCCGTCAAAGTTTTAAGTTCATCAATCACGGTATCCATAGATATGGAGCCATCAAAAAGAGATTCAATGGTATTGTGTTGCCAGATGGTATTACTAGGTATATTGGGCTCACCAAAAAGTGCTTCTTCATTTTCGCTATTCAGATACGAGTCTTCGATCGATGATGAAAGTGCGCCGAGTTCGATTAAAGTATCACTAATGATATGCGCATATTCTGCGCTTGCTCGGATTTTAAGATTAATCCAAGCGGCCATTTATTTTTTTTGTATGCCGAGTTTTTTTTCTAAATAATGGATGCTGACACCGCCATTGTTAAACGCAAGATCAGCCATGAGATCTAAGTGCAAAGGAATATTTGTTTTAATACCTTCCACGACCATTTCTGATAAGGCCACACGCATTCTTGCGACGGCTTGATCGCGCGTATCACCATAAGTAATTAATTTACCAATCATCGAGTCATAATTGGAAGGCACGGTATAGCCTGCGTAAGTGTGTGTATCTACGCGAACACCAGGGCCTCCTGGCATGTGGAATGTAGTGACTTTGCCAGGTGAAGGAACAAAGTTATAAGGATCTTCAGCATTAATGCGACATTCAATTGCATGACCTTTAAATACAATATCTTTTTGTTTAAATGGTAATTTTTCTCCTGCAGCAATTTTGATTTGCTGTTGAACAATATCAATACCGGTTATAAATTCAGTGACAGGGTGTTCAACTTGCAAACGCGTATTCATTTCAATGAAATAAAATTCATTATTTTCATATAAAAATTCAAATGTACCTGCACCGCGATAATTAATTGTGCGACATGCTTCGGCACACCGTTCACCAATTTTTTCACGAAGTTTTGCTGATAAACCAGGTGCTGGAGCTTCTTCAATAATTTTTTGATGGCGACGTTGGAGAGAACAATCCCGCTCACCGAGATATACAGCGTTGCCGTGTTGATCTGACAACACTTGAAATTCAATATGGCGTGGTTTTTCTAAAAACTTTTCCATATATACCGTTGGATTACCAAACGCTGTTTGTGCTTCTTGTTTTGTCATGTTGACGGATCCAAGAAGCGCAGCTTCAGTATGAACAACGCGCATACCACGTCCACCACCACCACCAGCAGCTTTAATGATTACTGGATAACCAATTTTTTTAGCAATGGCGAGTACTTCTTTTGGATCTTCAGGAAGCGCACCATCAGAACCTGGTACACAAGGCACGCCCGCTTCTTTCATCGCATTTTTTGCGCTGACTTTGTCACCCATAAGACGAATGGTTTCTGGACGCGGCCCAATAAATACGAAGCCGCTTTGTTGAACGCGCTCAGCAAAGTCTGCATTCTCAGATAAAAAGCCATAGCCAGGATGAATCGCTTCTGCATCTGTCACTTCAGCAGCACTAATCACAGCCGGGATATTTAAATAGCTTTGTGTCGAAGGCGCTGGGCCAATACATACAGACTCATCAGATAGCTTGACGTATTTTGCATCTCGGTCTGCTTCAGAATGGACAGTGACTGTTTTAATGCCAAGCTCGCGACATGCACGCAATACTCTAAGTGCAATTTCGCCACGATTGGCGATTAGTATTTTTTCAAACATAAAGTAAGTTAGCCAATAATAAAGAGAGTTTCGCCGTATTCAACGGGCTGACCGTTCTCAACCAAGATTTTTTTAATCGTACCCGTTGCATCCGCTTCAATTTCATTGAGTAATTTCATAGCTTCAATGATACAAAGCGTGTCACCTTTAGTAACTTTAGAGCCGACATCGACAAAAGCTTTAGCATCAGGAGAAGGTGAGCGATAGAAGGTTCCTACCATCGGAGAATTGACTGCATGCCCATCTATTTTTTCTGCGACAGGTTTAGTTTCTGCAGCATTTACGTCGGATGGAGCCGCCATTTGAGACTGAGGCGCTGCTTGTTGAGGCGCTTGTATGTAATGCGTCATAGGCGCTCCTTGATTCATAAGCTGACGGCTGATTTTGACTTTTTCTTCACCTTCGGTGAGTTCAAGTTCAGCGATACCAGACTCTTCAACCAAGTCGATTAATTTTTTAAGTTTGCGTAAATCCATAATGACCTCTTTTTAAAACTTTAAGCGTTAATTGCAAAATTAAGGGCTGCTATATAACCATCTGCACCTAAGCCGCTAATCACAGCCACAGCGATATCAGAAAAATAGGAGTGATGCCTAAAAGGCTCCCTTGCATATACATTAGATAAATGAACTTCGATAAATGGTACTTTGACAGCAGACAATGCATCGCGCATCGCCACAGATGTGTGGGTATAAGCTGCCGGATTAATAATTAGAAAATCAACTTTGTCTTTGCGAAGTGATTGTATTTTGTTTACTAAGTCCCCTTCACTATTACTTTGCATGGTTTCAAGCTTAATAGACTTCGCTGAGGCTATGGTTTTTAAGACTTGATCGATGTCTTCCAAGGTTTGCTTGCCATAGTGCTGCGGCTCACGCTCGCCCAGAAGGTTTAGGTTGGGCCCATGCAAAACTAAGATTGATTTTGTTGCCATGCGTCACGTTTTTTCTTGAATCTATGGAAGTTAATTTTGCCGAAAATAACGTTTTTTGTCTACAAATTAGACGAAATTAAGGAAAATTAAAGACTTTTAGAGGGTTGCAATAAAGGTTTGATTGTGGCATCTAATTGGTCTTTATGTACACGACCAAGAATAGTTTTTTGAATGATACCTTGTGAATCGATGATTACAGTATAAGGCAAAATACCCTTATTGTTCCCTAAATTTTTACTTAGAATCACCCCTTTATCCTCGTCTACAAGAATAGGGTATGTTATTTTTGTTTTTTTAAGATAAGCCTTTACGGCCTTTTCTTCATCAATCGCAATGCCAACCACCACAAGGTTTTTAGACTTATTTTCAGTATAGAAATTAGATAATTCAGGCATTTCTTCGCGACAAGGCTCACACCAGGTTGCCCAAAAATTGAGCACAATGGTTTTATGTTGAAATTGTTTGAGGTTTTGCGGCTTGCCATCAGGATCATTCATGACCGATACAAATAATGGAGCAGATGAGGAGCTGTTTTTTTCTGCAGGTTTTAAAAAAATGCGAGAAAAAGAAAATCCTAAAAAAATAATAGCAACCACATAGATGGTTATATGCAGTTTAGTTTTATTGATTTTCATGTTGGAGCGTTTTAAGGTGATTTAGCATTTGGGATGCATTCTTGAAGCCTACAATTCTAAAAGTTCGTAATTCGTTATGCTGCTTATCAAAAAATAATATGGCTGGCGGGCCGTAAAGATTGAAATGTTTTAATAGGGCTTTATGTTGAGTAGTATTTTGAGTGACGTCAACTTGAAGCAAGCTATATTCATTAAGGTATTCTTTGACCTTTGAGTTATTGAAAGTAAGTTTTTCATATTCTTTACAAGATACGCACCAATCCGCATAAAAATCTAGCATGATCATTTTGTTATCGCGCTGATTTAGTTCGCGAGATAAATCATCAAGACTTTGAATTTGCTTAAAGGGTAAAACAGAAACGTGATTAGGTTTCGTGGTAATAGAAATATTTTCATCATCAGATATATTCATTTTTTGAAGTGTTAGTCCAAAAAGTAAAATCGAAGCAATAAGTGTTACAAAGGCCAGTAGATGAACCCAAGACATCGATTTATATTTGAAGCGACGAACTGCAAAAAATAAATAAATAGAGAGTGCGAGCAATAAAGCGCTGTAAGCAATTTGATCCGTATTTTCAGGGAAAAGAGGGCTCATGATAAATAGGCCCATGGCAATTAATATAAAGCCAATCAGCTCTTTAATAATAATCATCCAATGACCACGCTTAGGCAGCCATTGATCAGAAAAAATACCAATGAGAAGAAGCGGTATGCTCATGCCAATAGAAAGTGTAAATAAAGCTAAGCCGCCTAAGACAAAATCTCTTGATTGATTGATATAGATAATTGCTCCTGCAAGAGGAGGTGCAATGCAGGGGCTTAATACAAGTGATGAAATCATTCCGATAATAAATACGTTAAGATACCTACCCCCTTCTACGCGAAGGATAGATGTCGCAATAAAATTTTCAATGAAGTGAGGTAATTTGAGAGCATATAAATCAAACATAGAAAGTGCTAAAAGAATAAAAACAACACCGAGAACAATCATGAGCAAAGGACTTTGAATGCTTGACGTAATTAAATTGCCTGACAATCCTGCAAAAATACCTATCAAGGTATAAGTAAAAGAAACGCCACCCACATAACTGAAAGATAGAAAAAAATCTTTTAAACGCGTTTGATGAGAGGGACGCTTATGTGAAGCAAAAATAATACTTGATAAAATAGGAATCATGGGAAGAACACAAGGTGTTAAAGAAAGCAAAAGCCCCGCAATAAAAAACCCTAACAAGATAAGACCAATATGTTGTGACTGCAATAAAAATTGCATCGTATCAACTTCAGAATTAGAGCTAGTCGCGTTTAAGGTTTTAGTTTGAATGCTATCGAACTTAAATTCTTTTGAAATAGGAGCGTAACAAAGACCTTTTTGGCTGCATCCTTGATAAGTGAGGCTTATTTTTTTTGGTGGATGAGTTGGATCGAATGGAATAGAGGCATCTAAGGTGCTATGGTAAATTTCTGTTTTTCCGAAATGCGGGTCTGTTTTAATTTCTGCGGTTGGCAAAAGGATTTGTTTTTGAGGAATATGATCAAATTCAACTTTTAATTTGTTGCGATAAAGATAATAGTCTTTCGCAATAAAGAAAGCTGCTTCGATAGATTGAGGATTTTTTTTGATTGTTAATTGAAAAGCTTCGTCAGGCTGTAGGAAAGCATTTTTATCTTTTAAGAATAAAGATTCGTCAGCATTTGCGATGTTGATAAGTAAGCCGATAAAAAATAAACTGAACAAAATTGTTATTTTTTTTGATAAAGAAAAAATACGGCTAAACATGAATTATTACCTTTAATTAATTAAGAAGTTAGTAGGTTGGAGTTAAATCATCACAAAATCGTTCCTCAAGTATGATTCAATCAAGCTCTTAAGCACAACGATCATTTATTACATATAATTCTAACTAAGTTAATAGAATAACCTAATGCGATTACTTTTTACTATTCTTTTATTATCCTTCCCAGTCATTGAGATATGGGGCATTTTTAAACTAAGCGCTCTTTATGGGTGGTGGTTTTTTCTCTATATGATTTTGGTCACTTACCTCGGTTGGCGATTAATCAAAGAAGAAAAACAATTAGTTTTTGCAAAGCTTATGGGCGCGATGGGACAGGGCGGAAATCCAATTAAAACGATGATTGGAAGTGCCCGTAATTTTTTTGCAGGTATCTTATTTATTATTCCAGGCGTGATTACAGATTTTTTTGCAATCATATTGCTCTTAATACCTATTAAAGATAAATCTTCTCAAAATATTCAACCAACAGAAGAAGACGTTATCGAAGGCGAGTATCGCCGAGATGATGAGCTTTTAAAATAATGAGTTACACGATAAAACTTTTACCCAGTGGACATACCTTTCAAGCCAAGGGAAGCCAAACCATCGTAGAGGCTGCCATTGATGCGGGCGTGCATTTACCATATGGTTGTCGAAATGGCGCTTGTGGCGCATGCAAAGGTAAAGTCGTGGAAGGTAAAGTACATTTAGAAGACTATCAGTCAGCCGTCATCTCAGAAGAAGAGATTAAAAATGGTATGACATTGTTTTGCAGGGCTATGGCTATAGAAGATTTAACCATTGAAATTAAAGAGCTGGCCATTGTTAATAATATAAGACCTAAAATCTTTCCAGTACGTGTTGAAGCTTTAGAAAAGTTGACGCATGACGTAATGCTAATGAAACTGAAGCTTCCAAGCACAGACAAACTTCAATTTGTAGCAGGACAATACCTAGAGTTTTTACTTAAAGACGGAAAGAGGAGAGCATTTTCAATTGCCAGCCCTTCTCACGAGCCTTCCTTGCTTGAGATTCATCTTAGACTCATCCCAGGGGGAGAGTTTACAGAATATGTATTTCAAGAAATGAAAGAAAAATCTATTTTGCGCGTCGAAGGTCCTTTTGGAAATTTCTTTTTACGCGAAGACTCTACAAAACCTATTATTTTCGTAGCTGGTGGCACAGGCTTTGCACCTATCAAGGGCATGATTGAAGAATCTATTCAAAAAGGTATGAAACGACCTATCAAGCTTTATCGTGGCGCAAGAATATTGGAAGATTTATATATGGATGCATTATGCAAAAAATGGGCACACGACTTTTCGCATATTGAATATATACCTGTATTGTCAGAATCGCTTAAAGAGGATAAATGGGAGGGACGCGAAGGCTTGGTGCATGAAGTTGTTTTAAAAGATTTTACAAATTTGAAGGACTACCAATTATATTGTTGTGGCGCCCCACAAATGGTAGAAGTGGCGCATAAAGCGTTTATTGCTCAAGGACTTCCGGAAGATGAGTTTTATTCAGATGCCTTTACATTTGCAGCACCCTTAAAAAAATAGAAAAAATGGCATAAAAAAAGGCGCTAAAAGCGCCTTTTTCTTTAGATACAAAAAGCTAGTTACTTAGCAGCTTTAGCATCAGCAGCTGGTTTAGCAGCTTTAGCATCAACAGCTGGTTTAGCAGCTTTAGCATCAGCAGCTGGTTTAGCAGCTGGAGCAGCTTTAGCATCAGCAGCTGGTTTAGCAGCGTCAGCAGCAAAAGCGTTTAAAGAAAGTGCGAATAAACCTGCAACTAATGAAGCGAATAACTTAGACATGTAATTTCCTTATATATAGTTAAACAAAATATGAATCAAAGTGATACATATTGAATCGTGTATAAAGCACAATTTGACGCGCATTATACATGAGCCATAATTTTTATCTACAAAAATACGACTTACTATTAATGACTTAAATTTTCCGAATAAGTTCCAGGATGATGATGGTGCTTACAAAAGAAAATAATTTTTTATTACAAAAGATTAATGATCGATTGTCTCTAAAAGTTTTTTCATCATTGATTGATCAGAAGGTTCGTCTGACGCAAAAGTCATAAAAGATTCTCTTTCAAGCACATTCACCATCCTTGGATGATTGACGATGAAAAGAACATCTTTTAAAAAATTCATATCTTTTAAGCGGCTTAAGCGAACAAACTCTTTGCATGCCTCCGAGCTTGTAATAAGCACTGCTGAAATATGAATTTTTTCTGAAAAAGCTTTAAGTAAATCTAAATTGGTCTGAGGAAAAGTGCGCGTATAACATTCCGCATAGGTGACTTCAGCGCCTCGCGCCCTTAATGTTTCTGCTAAAGTTTCTCGACCACCCTCACCTCTAAAAATTACAATTTTTTTATTTTTAATATCATTCATTTCCTTGGTAGCAAGCAAACCCTCACTATCAAAGTTTTCATCTGGGATGAGTACATGATTTACATCAAATAATTTCAATGCTTTTTGAGTGGACGGCCCAATAGCTGCAAATTGGGTTAATTTAGGCAATGTGTGAAATGCCTGTTTAACAACTGGCATCCCAAATTGAACTGCATTTGAGCTAATAAAAATAGCCCAATCATAATCATCCAATTTCAAAACGATATTTTGAAAGGTTTCATTTTGGCTTTTTGATTTGATTTCAAGTAATGGAAATTCGATGGGATGTCCTTGATGCTCGTTCACCAAAGCTTTAATTTCGGCTATTTGATGCGAGGGACGTGTAATTACAATACCTGTTTGATGAAGTTCTTTTTTACTCATATCGCAAGACTCGCTAAGATTTTATCTGCACCTTGATCAAGAAGTTGCTTTGCGAGTTTTTCACCAAGTTTTTCGGCATCTTCAATGGAGCCTTCAATTTTATCTTTAATCATTTCTTTTCCGTCAATAGAAGCTACAAAGCCTTGTAGTTTAAGAATTTTATTTTCAATAATGGCATATGCACCCAGAGGCACATTGCAACTACCACCCAGTGTTCGACTCATAGCTCTTTCAGCTAGAACACACTGAGCTGAATCAAAGTGATGAAGTGGCTTTAATAGCTCAACAAGATCAGATCGTACTTTTAATATCTCAATAGCAAGCGCGCCTTGCCCCACTGCAGGAATTGAATTTTCCGGGGACATATATTGTCGGATACGCGTTTTTAATTTGAGTCGAATGAGTCCAGCCGCTGCCAATATAATGCCTTGATATTGTTTTTTATCGAGTTTTCTTAAGCGGGTTTGTAAATTACCTCGCAAAGGCTCAATAACAAGCTCAGGAAATCGACGTTGTAGTTGACTTTGTCGACGAAGACTTGAAGTGCCTACAACGCTTCCTGGGGGAAGCATCTCGAGTGCTCCAAAGTCATTAGAAATAAATGCATCCCTTGCATCTTCTCGCTTACCAATCGCGGCAATCATGAATTCATTACTTAAATGCATGGGTAAATCTTTGAGCGAATGCACAGCAATATCAGCTTCTTTATTTTGTAATGCGACTTCAAGCTCTTTAATAAAAAGACCTTTACCACCAATTTTAGAGAGTGATTTATTAAGCGTTTTATCCCCTTGGGTTGTCATACCAAGAATACTCACTTCTAATCTTGGATATAAAGATAAAAGTTGTGACTTAATATATTCGGCTTGCCAAATTGCAAGCTCACTTTCGCGTGTCGCGATGGTTATATGTGTAGGCTGGGTCATAAGTGAAATTAAAACGAATGAATCATTTTATCATAAGCCAGGCCATTGAAAATTTAGAAAATCATAAGCTTTAGCATATACTTTCACTTATGGCTAAAAAAGATACAAAAAAAGCGAATTGGTCGGGCAGATTTAATGAGCCTGTGACAGAACTCGTCAAAAGATTTACAGCATCGATTAGCTTTGATCAGAAATTAGGTCTTTACGATATTGAAGGCTCAATGGCTCACGCTGAAATGTTAGCTACCCAAAAAATTATCACGCAAAAAGATTTAAAAGCGATTCAAGGTGGCTTACAAAATATTCAAAAAGAAATTTTGGCAGGTACCTTTAAATGGTCACTCGATTTAGAAGATGTGCATTTAAATATTGAAAAAAGATTAACGGATAAAATTGGTGAGGCCGGTAAAAAATTACATACAGGCAGATCAAGAAATGATCAGGTCGCAACTGATTTGAGGTTATGGCTAAGAGCGATTACAGATCAAACGACTCAAAAAATTAAAACGCTTCAGTTGTCTGTTGTTCAGTTAGCAGATAAACATCAAAAAACAATCATGCCTGGATTCACCCACCTCCAGGTGGCGCAGCCTGTGACTTTTGGCCATCATTTGATGGCTTATTATGAAATGTTGCAAAGAGATCTTACAAGATTTGAAGACGCCAGAAAAAGAATGAATCAATTACCGCTTGGTGCTGCAGCACTTGCGGGCACAAGTTACTCTATAGATAGAAACAAGGTAGCTAAAAAACTTAAATTTGATGGTGTATGTGAAAATTCTATAGACGCAGTTTCAGATAGAGACTTTGCTATTGAATTTATTTTTGCAGCTTCTTTACTTATGACGCATTTATCAAGATTTTCAGAAGAACTCATTATGTGGTCGAGTCCGATGTTTGGATTTATAGAAATTGCCGATAGGTTTTGTACCGGCTCATCCATCATGCCGCAAAAAAAGAATCCCGATGTACCGGAATTAGTGAGAGGCAAAACAGGAAGAGTGACAGGTCATTTAATGGGCCTTCTTATGCTTATGAAAGCGCAGCCCCTTGCTTACAATAAAGACAACCAAGAAGATAAAGAACCTCTTTTTGATACCGCGAATACTATTTTAGATGTGCTAACTATTTATGCAGATATGCTAAAAGGTATCACCGTCAATGAAAAAAATATGAAAGAAGCGACTTTAAAAGGTTATGCCACTGCTACGGACTTAGCAGATTATCTTGTGATCAAGGGCGTCGCATTTAGAGATGCACATGAAATTGTTGCAAAAGCTGTGAATGCAGCGATTAAAAAGAAATGTGATTTATCAGAACTTAAAATAGATGAATTGAAAAAATTTAGTAAAATGATTTCAAGTGATGTGTATAAACATCTTACGCTTGAGGGTTCAATCAAGTCTAGAAATCACATAGGCGGTACGTCCTATGATCAAGTCAAAAAAGCGATTGAAAAAGCTAAAAAAACTTTAAATAAATAATTTATTTAAAAAAGTTTATTGAGTAGACCATCCCCCGCCTAAAGATTTAAATAGCTCCACACTCGCCATAAGTCTCAATTGCCTTTTTTGAATATACGCAATCGATGCGTCGTTGTAAACGCGCTGAGCATCAAGATATTCTAGGTAGCTTGAATAACCAGCTTTATAGCGATTCGATGCAATATCCATTGCTTTCTTGGCTGCATCTTGAGTGAGTTTTAAATCATTTTCCTGCTCTGTATATTCTTTTAAAGATACGATCGCGTTATTCACTTCTTTAAAAGCATTTTGTATAGAGGACTCATAATAGCTAAGCGCCTCTTTTTGTTTGGCTGTTGCTTGAGAAACTTTTGCTTGAGCTCTTCCTGAGTCAAAAATGGGTAGCGTTAGTCCCAAACCGACTCCCCATATATTTGAACCAGTTTTATCGATGTTTTTTAATTCAGCACTTTCTCTCCCAAAATTTGCTGTAAGGCTAATGTTTGGGAAAAGAGCTGCTTTAGCAACGCCAATATTTGCATTGGATGCAATCATGATTTGTTCAGCTTCTTTGATATCTGGCCTTGATTCTAAAAGTGATGAGGGCATATTAGCCGGAGGTATTGGAGGCGTGACTAATACATCTAATTTATTTTCTGGAATATTTAAATTCATATCGCCTGATAAAAGAATAAGCTGATTAGAAACGATTTCACGTTGACGCATAAGATCACTAAGTTGAGCAGAAATATTGTTAAAAGTGGCTTCTGCTTGATGAAGATCGAGTGCTGATATAAGCCCGCTCTCCAAACGTTTTTTGGTTAGCTCTAAATTTTCTTTGCGATATCCAACATTATCTTTTAAAGCTAGTATTTGTGAATCAATGCTTCGTAATAATAAGTAATTACTTGCAAGCGTGCTTTGTAAACTTAACACCACAGTGTCTTTTGAATATTGAGACGCAATATATTCTGCACGCGCTGATTCTTTTGCTCGACGTAATCTTCCCCAAAAATCTAGCTCAAATGATGTGCCTAATTGAATATTGAAATTTTTACGAAAAGGTTTTACAAAGCTTGACGGAACAATACCATTTTCAGTGGCTTTGGTTCGATTTCCCTGCGATGTTAAATCTATCGAAGGTATCAAAGCCGCTCCCACTTGTTTTAAGTATGCATCAGCTTCTTCCAAGCGCGCAATGGCGGCATTAATATCTACATTTTTATTTAATGCTTTGTCCATGAGGTCATCTAGGTATGGATCTTGATAAAGTTTCCACCAATGATTTAAATCAGTGGCTATATTTTCCTTATTAACTTCTTGATGGTAAGTGTTAGGTAAATTAACTTCTGGGCGTTTGTAATCAGGACCAACTAATGCACAACTGATTAAGTTTGAAAGAATAAAAAGTAATAAAAGACGGACTATCATTTTTATTTTTTCTCCTCATCAATATGACCATGATGACGAATATGATGACCACTCAGCCATACAAAGAAGAGTGGAATAAAAATAGTAGCTATGAAGGTCGCTAAAATCATGCCACCAAATACGCCCGTACCCATAGATTGTCGCGCAGCTGCTCCGGCCCCTGTAGCGAAGACAAGAGGCACGATACCAAAAACGAATGCCATGGATGTCATCACAATAGGTCTAAATCTAAGACGAGCGGCTTCAATTGCTGCCTCCATGATCGGTATACCCTCTTCCATTTTTTGGCTTGCGAATTCTACAATTAAAATTGCATTTTTAGCAGCAAGACCAATCAAGGTAATTAAACCAATCTGAAAATAAATATCATTCGGCATACCACGAACCATAATAGCAATCAGAGCTCCAGTGAGCGCAAATGGCACAGCCATAATCACTGCAAGGGGTAATGCCCATGTTTCAAATTGTGCAGCTAAAATCAGGAATACCATAATAATGGCAAAACCAAATGCAAAAAGTGCTGCAGAGCCCGCACGTTTCTCTTGATAAGCCTGTCCAGTCCAAGCCATTTGATAACCATCAGGTAAGCTTTCTTTTGCAATTTTCTCAACGAGTTTAATTGCGTCACCTGAGCTTACACCAGGAGCACCACCCGCTAAGACCTTAGCTGACAGAAGCCCATTAAAACGTTCAAGCTGTTCTGCACCGACAATACTATTCACGGTGCTTACTGCTGAAAGGGGAACCATAGCCCCGGTATTTGAGCGTACATAAACTTTACCTAAATCATCAGGCTTCATTCGATAAGGCGCTTCTGCCTGAAGTTGCACACGATAAGTCCTGCCTGATTTATTAAAATCATTCACATAAAGTGAACCCATAGTGCTTTGAAGTGTGTCATAAATACTTGAAATAGGAATACCTAAGCTCATAGCTTTGGCTTCATCTACTTCAATAAAGAGTTGCGGCACCGTAGGCCTAAAAAAAGTATTGATACCTGTAAGACGAGGTTCTTTGTTAAGTGCCTCAATAAATAAATTCACTGCTGCAAATAAACGTAATGGATTTGTATCACTACGACTTTGAATATAAATTTCCATACTGCCAGAATTACCTAAGCCACGAATGGACGGCGGATTAAACGCAATTGCAAGACCGTCGGGCTGCATCATACCAATACCAAAAAGTTTTTTTACAATATCACTCGCAGAGCTTTTTCTTTCTGCCCAATCTTTTAATCTTACAAACATAGTGGCTGAATTTGATTTGTTACCACCACCAATAAGATCATAACCATTCACTGCAAATTGAAATGTACTGGCAGGATCTGAAGCTATTGCAGAACGAACAGCTTCGGTTGTTTTAGAAGTTCGACTAATCGTAGCGCCATCAGGGAGCATCACTGCTGTGATGACATAACCTTGATCTTCAGAAGGTATAAAGCTTGTGGGTGTAAATTTAAAAAGAAAAACAGAACTAATCACAATACCAATAAAAACAATACCGCCAATAATACGATGACGCAGGGTGTTATTAACGACCTTAATGTAAAAATGAGTTAAACGATTAAAGCCATTATTAAAACGATCAAAAAATTTAGAATGAATATTATTTGGATTTAAAATAATTGCACATAATGCGGGTGTGAGTGTAAGTGCCACAATGCCTGATATCACCACAGCAATAGCTACAGTCACTGCGAATTGACGATAAAGCTCTCCTGCAATACCACCCATAAATGCAACTGGCACAAAGACAGCACACAACACCAATACAATGGCAATCACTGCAGCAGCGACTTGTTCCATCGATTTAATAGCAGCTTTAATGGGTGAAAGTTTTTCTTCCGACATCAAGCGCTCAATATTTTCTAAAACGACAATGGCATCATCGACTACGATACCAATAGATAAGACCATAGCAAAAAGTGTCAGTGTGTTTATTGAGAAACCAAAAAGATATAAACCTGCAAATGTGCCTATAAGAGATATTGGTACCGCAATAATAGGAATTAAGGTAGCACGCCAATTTTGTAAGAACAGAAATACGACAAGCACGACAAGAAGCATTGCCTCACCCAGCGTTTTGAAAACTTCTTTCATAGATGCTTTTACAAAGTTACTTGTATCGTAAGGAATTTCAAAATCCATACCCTTAGGAAAGCGCTCTTTGAGTTCTGCCATTTTTTCCTTAATACCTTTGGCTGTATCAAGAGCGTTAGCACCTGTTTGAAGGAAAATAGGAATGCCTACACCGGGTTTCCCATTCAATGTTGTATTGATGTCATAGGTTTGAGCGCCCAACTCAATACGTGCAATGTCTTTGAGATAAAGAATGCCATTAGGACCGCCAGCTCTTACGATAATATTTCCAAATTGATCAGGATCTAACAAACGACCTTTTGCATTCACTGTATATATAAGCTGTTGATCGGTGACTGAAGGCTCTTGACCAATTTTACCTGCCGCATATTGTGCATTTTGGCTTTGAATAGCAGCTGCAATATCACTAGTCGTAATGCCAAGTTGTGCCATTCGATCTGGTTTTAGCCAGATTCGCATAGAGTAATCGCGAGCACCAAAAATATTAGCATCACCAACGCCTTTCACGCGTTTAATCTCATCTAATACATTTAGCGTTGCATAGTTACTTAAATAAAGCGGGTCAAATTGTTTGTCCTTTGAGGTAAGCATAACCACCAAAAGAATGTCATTTGATTTTTTCTGCACAATGACACCTGTACGCCTTACCATTTCTGGTAAGCGAGGAGAAGCAATGTTGACACGATTACTTACATTGAAAGTAGCCTGATCAATATTGGTACCAATTTCAAAAGTCGCGGTGATGTTAAGGGTGCCGCTAGAATCCGTGCTTGAATTAAAATAAAGAAGACCTTCAACGCCACTTAATTGTTCTTCAATAGGTCCTGCCACTGTTTTAGAGAGTGTTTCTGCGCTCGCACCAGGATAGCTCGCTGTGATGACGACTGTAGGAGGCGCAATTTGTGGATATTGTGCAATTGATAATTTAAAAGCAGCCGCAATACCAGCTAGCACAATAATGATTGAGATTACCGCAGCAAAAATAGGCCGCGTAATAAAAAATTTACTCATTATTTTTTGAAGTTAGGCATGTTAGTGACAGGCATGCCAGGACGCACTTTAATAAGATTGTCGATAATGACTTTATCGCCAGCTTGAAGTCCGCCTAAAATAACCCAATCTTTTCCTTTCCATTCACCCGTGATCACAGGGCGAGGTGTAGCTTGATTTTTTTCATTGACGACAAACACAAACTTACCTTGATCGGAATTAAGGACAGCTAATTGAGGTAATACAAATACTCCATCTTTTTTACCAGTGATCACACGTACACGAACGAATTGTCCTGGCAAAATTTGACGCTCATTATTTTCAAATGTCGCACGAAGTTCTTGAGTACCAAGTGCTGGATTAATTTCACTTGCTGCAAAATTTATTTTTCCTTTTTTAGAGTACTCGTTTCCATCAGGCAGGATAATAGAAACTTCTTCTACATTTTTTTCATTGAGTGCGCCGCCTAGTTTTTTAAGTTCATTATCTGAAAAACTAAAGCGAACCCAAATAGGATTTACCTGGGCAAGTGTAGTGAGCAAGCTTGTATTTGCAGCAATGAGTGCGCCTTCAGAGAATTGAAACCTACCTGAGATGCCATCTACAGGTGCTGAGACATTCGTATAAGAAAGATTTAGTTCGGCTTGTTTTAAATTTGCCCGACTTTGAGCAAGCGATGCAACACTAATAGATTCATCAGATGTCGCATTATCAAATTCGCGTTGACTGATAGATTGAGACTCAATTAAACTTTCTAAACGTTTTTTTTCACGCTTTGCTTGTTCAGCTCGAGCAAGATTTTGATTGTATTGTGCTCGCGCTTGATTTAAGGCTATTTTGTAAGGTTCAGGATCAATCACGAATAATGTCTGACCGGCTTTTACTGCAGAACCTTCATTGTATTTTCGTTTTAATAAAATACCGCCAACACGAGGCCTAATTTCAACTTCTTTAGCTCCTTCTGTTTGACCTACAGCTTCAGCAGTAATAGGAATACTGGTAGGTATCGCTTCAAGCATAGTCACGGGTAGAACAAAATTAGGCGGCATGCCAGAACCGTGATCTTGTGGTTTCTGACAACCACTTAAAGAAAGTAAAAGGAAACTAGCAAGTAAAATAAATCGAGATGACAAAAAATGCTTTTGCAAGTAAAGCCCCAATCTTAGAAATAAGCCACCGAAACAAATGTTTCTTTTAAGGACTCATTTTACAATTAAATCAGGAGATCAAGATGGGTTTAAATGATTTAAATAGACATGAAACTTTTATGAAAATAAGTGCGCTAAACCAAAAGCAGCTGAAGATGCTAATGCGCCAATGATCAGAGTTTGCGCCGCTGATCGTCCTTGATTCATACCTGTAAAACGACCTTTGATCCAACCAAAGAGAATCAATGCAATACTTGTTGCAATCACAGACATTTTTAGGGCTGGTCCAATGTCAGATATGAAAATATAAGGCATTAAAGGGATGAGCCCACCAATAATGTAAGCTAATGAAATAGTTGTGGCACTGATCAAAGCTCTTTTCGGATCAGGCCTTTCTAGATTTAATTCAAATTTCATCATAAATTTAAGCCAGCGTTCACGATTAGAAGTAATGGATTTAACAACACTTTTAAGTGTATTTCCTTTAAGCCCATATTCTGAAAGTATTTCCTCAACTTCCGAAATTTCTCGCTCACGCAAATGTCTAATTTCATAAGCTTCACGTTTCAACTCAGAGTCATAATGTTCAATATCTGTTTTACCAGCAAGATATCCACCAAGACCCATCGCAATAGCACCTGCAGCAACTTCTGCTAATCCAGCTGTCACAATAATCGCTGAAGAATCAACAGCGGCAGATAAGCCTGCAGCTAAAGCGAATGGAACTGTAAGTCCATCTGACATACCAATGACAACATCCCTAACTATCTCAGTAGAAGTAAAGTGGGATTCTGGGTGATTTGAGTGATGATCGTTTGACATAAGCGTTTCTTTAAATTTTATTTTTGTTAAAAATACTATATATTAGTTTTGCAATTAAAACATTATCAAGCTATTTAAATAATAAGGACTCAAAAAAATGAAACAATGTACTTACAATGTATTAGCTTTATTAGTTTTTGCTTTGTCTTTTTCTTATGTACCTACAGCAGCATTTCAATACCACTGCGTTTATGATGGTGTAACAACTTTTAATGTGCCCATCTTCATATTTCAGCAAGTTTTTTTAGCGACAATTTTATTTATTATTGGTCGTTATAGTTTTAAAGATGGCAAGATGGTGTGTTGGATGTCATGCGAACGTAAAAAAGACAAAAAGAAAAAATAATTAATCGAATTTAGCTTTATGTTTAGGTTGCCTTTTAAACTTTGTTTTGTCTTTTTCAACCTTTGGTTTAAAAGGTAAGTCAGCGCGAAAAAGTGCATAATGTGTTTGAGAGCGTAACTTAAGTTTTCGAATTTGCTTCATAAAACATTACGCAATAATATCCAATACGCCTCGAGTAATAAATTCAATTGCCATAGAACCTAAAAGTAATCCCATGACGCGAGTAATAATTTTTGTACCAATTGCGCCAATCATCTTAGAAATATTTTCTGCAAAACTTAATGTGAGCCAGATTAAAAGAGACACAGCTATACAAGGCAAGACAAGAAAGCTTTGATTAATCAAATTAGGCGCTTGGTGGGCTACAATAATCATATTACTCATAGCGCCAGGACCTGCGAGAAGCGGAATACTCAAAGGCACAAAAGCAATCAATTCCTTATCTGATTTTCCATTTTGACCTGATTCAATAATTTGATGTTTACCTAGCATCATGGAGATCGCCATAATTAATAGAAGAATGCCGCCACAAATCTGAAAGCTTGGCATGCTGATACCAAACATGTTTAAAATTTTATCGCCTAAGAAAAGGGAGGTTACAAGAATAATAAAGACAGTAATTGCTGTCATCTTGACGACATTTTTTTTGTTAATCTTTTTATGTTGCCCTGTAAGACTTAAAAAAAGTGGGAGGCATCCAATAGGATCTACAATTGCAATCAATGCAATGGTTGTTTTGATAATAAAGGTCCATTCAATCATGATATTTTCCTTATTTAAAAATATTGTAAAACCCTATTAAACTGAAGAAGCTAAACATACTAAAATATAGAATCATTTTGTGTTAGTAAATGACTGTATAACTTTGCGACATGATCTCGGTCGAATTAATAACTGACCGTGGTTGGTATATTAAGGCCAACTAATTTTTTAGCAATATTTTGAAGCTCTTCCTCACTAATACGGGCCAAATCCTTTGCTCGGGGTTGTAATGACGGTCTTGCTAATCCATAAAGGTGAACACCTTTAATATTTTTTTTTGCTTTATTGATTAATTCTATATAGGCATCAATATCTTTTTCATTAGGACTTTTTCCATTGATCATAAAAATACAAGTCTGAACAAAAGTTGGGCAAATATTTGCAGTGTTTAGAAGTCGCTCTAATATTTGATGGGGTTTAAGATTAACTTGATTAATAGTTTTAATAGTTTCTTCAGAGGCAGCATCCACTTTAAACCAAACTTCACCATTTATTTCTTCAAGCATTTCAATACTCTTTAATACAGATTCTTGATGCATCAAACTTCCATTGGTAATAAGTCTAATTTTAATTTTGTGAAGCAAATCAAATTCTTGGAGTATTTTTTTAACAATTAAGAGAACTTGCGGAAATTCTTCAGCACTTGTTGGTTCACCATTACCTGAAAATGCAATATCTTTTAAATGACGATCTTCAATTGCTACATTTTTTTCCATGTAATCCCCATGAATAATTTCATGAAGAAAAAAACGTAGTTCATTTTCAAGCATATCCAACTCAATAGGCGGAGGTGAGCCACGTGTAAGATTTGGAATTTCACAATAAATGCATTGCCAATTACAAGCATTATTTACATTTAGATTTATACCAATAGATAATCCACCAGCACGTCTCGATACAACAGAATAAATATATTTAAGACCACTTAATTCTCGGCTGTGATCGTTAACGCTAAGATACTGTTTAGAGACGCTCATGCTTATTTAAGCGCGTTGAGACGGTCTCTTAATGAAGATAAGTCATAGCCTGCATTTTGAGCTTTGCTCAAAATATCATCAATAGCTAATGTTTTTGAATGGGACAAAGCCCAAAGTGTTGAGCAACGCGTACCTGTTCTACAATAAGCAAAAACAGGTTTTTGAGCTACCTTAAAATAAGCGCCAAATTTTGCAATATCATTATCTGAAATTTGTCCGCCAATCACCGGTTGATGAATGGCTTTTATTCCTAGATTTTGAGCTTCTTTTTCAATAGCTGAAAAAGCTAGCTGACCTTCAGACTCTTGGTCAGGCCGATTACAAAAAATAGTTTTGTAGCCTTGGGCTTTTATTTCTTTTAAGTCTTCGATCGTAATTTGATCAGAGACAGTGAGTTCGTTATTTATTTTTGCAAATTTCATAACTTCATTCTACTTTAAAAAAATGCCTAGTAGGTCATTTAAGAATCGCTGACCTAAAAGTGTTGGCTTAATTATTTCATGATTCATGCTGATCAGTTTTTTATCTATCGCAGTTTTAAGTTCTTTATCAATAGATGAAATAAATAATCCAGTTTTTTCTTCAAAACTTTGCATAGTAAAGCCATCAATCAGGCGTAAATGATTCATCATAAATTCAAAAGCCAAATCATTTTCATGAATAATGGTTTCTGATTCAATCATATTTTGTGAATTTACTCTCTCCATATATTGCTTCGGATTTTTGTAGCGACTCTCTCGTGTCATTTTGTCATGAAATGTAAGTTTGCTATGAGCGCCTGCGCCAATACCTAAGTAATCACCAAATTGCCAATAATTCAAATTGTGTTGGCATTGTGATTTAGGCTTTGCAAAAGCAGATGTTTCATAATGCTCATAACCATTTTCGCTTAGAATAGTTTCAATGTTTTCTTGCATCACTGCACTCTCATCATCTAGAGGTAATTGAGGAGGATGCTTAAAAAAGAAAGTATTTGGTTCAATGGTTAAATGATAAAAAGATAAATGCCGTGTATTAAAAGAAGTTGCCGTTTTAGCATCATCTATCGCTTCAGCTAATGTTTGATGAGGTAATGCGTACATTAAATCTAAATTCACCTCATCAAAATGATGCATCGCAATTTCAATACCTTTTTTAGCGTCTAGACTATTATGAATGCGACCCAAAGATTTGAGATGCGTGTCATTAAATGATTGAATGCCAAGCGAGACTCTTGTCACACCTGCGTCTTTATAACCTTCAAAGTGATTGGTATCAATCGTGCCTGGATTAGCTTCAAGTGTAATTTCAGCATCATATAAGATAGGCGCGAGTGCACGCACTTGACTTAAAATTTTGTGAATAGCTTTTCCACTAAAAAGACTTGGCGTCCCACCCCCAAAAAAAATCGAATGAATCTTTCTACCCCAAATTTTAGGCAGCGAGTATTCAAGATCTTTAATAAGCGCATCCACATAGATAGATTCCATGTCAGTAAAGTTTTGCGTTTCTTTATGTTCATGTGAATTGAAATCACAGTAAGGACATTTTTTTACACACCAAGGAATGTGAATATAAAGCGAGAGCGTTGGTGGAGTAGTGAGTCTTGAAGTTTGACTCATAGATGAGTTACTTATTTTTTAGATAAGGATTAATAAGATCATCCACCATCTGATGAAGCGCTTCTTTCATTTGCTTTTCTGAAACTTCCATTAATAGGCCATCTTCAATAGCATCTTGAGAAAGTTGTTTTAGTTCATCAAAATTTTCTTTCATCACCTTAATTTTTTCTGTACATGACACGACTGTTTTGTCGTCACGTATCCAAGTAGGCCATTTGTTTTTTGATTTATCCATAAATCTGATTTAGCTTTAATTTAAGTTTTTGTAATGCTTGTCCGCGATGACTAATTCTGTTTTTAATATCTGAAGATAATTCTGCCACAGCTTTTTCAGTCATATGATCTAAAAATAAGGGATCATAACCAAAACCACCGGAACCTCTAGGTGCTTTTAGAATTTCTCCATGCCAAATACCTTCAACAATAATAGGTTCTGGATCTAATTCATATTTTACAAATACGATGACACAAATGTAATGTGCTTTTCGATTAGATTCGTTTTCTAAATTTTTTAAAAGTTTTTCATTATTTTTTTGATCCGATGAAGGCTCACCTGCATATCGAGCAGATAAAACACCTGGCTTACCATCAAGCACATCGACACAGATGCCTGAATCATCGGCAATTGCAGGAAGTTTTGATAAACGGCTTGCATGCCTTGCTTTAGTAAGTGCATTTTCAACGAATGTATGAAAAGGCTCTTCAGCTGCTTCAATTTTAAAGTGTGATTGAGGTAGTATCTCAACGTTCATGTCATTTAAAATCGACTGAATTTCGATGAGTTTTTTGGCATTGCTTGTTGCAATGACGATTTGTTTCTTCATGAAATTACTTTAAAACATTTTTTTGTAATTGAATAAGTTCTTTGATGCCTTCTGCTGCAAGATCAGACATTTGATCCATCATCTCGCGAGAAAAAGGCATGCCTTCGGCAGTACCTTGAATTTCCACAAAACCACCTGAGCCTGTCATCACAATATTCATATCTGTGTCGCAACTTGAATCTTCCGAATAATCTAAATCTAATAAAGGTTTTCCTTCATGGAGACCGACAGAAATAGCTGCTACAGCATCAATCAAGGGGGATTCGGAAATGAGTTTTTGATTCATTAAATGCGAAATCGCATCATGAACCGCGACGTAAGCCCCTGTAATACTAGCAGTGCGGGTGCCACCGTCAGCTTGAATCACGTCACAATCAATTTGAATGGTGCGTTCACCAAGTTTTTTTAAATCAATAATGGCTCTTAAGCTTCGTCCAATAAGACGTTGAATTTCTTGAGTCCGACCTGATTGTTTTCCACGCGCAGCTTCACGATCCATTCTAGATCCTGTTGATC
>Ga0214921_10002596_pt1 | contig 29126 bp, 38 predicted proteins | sample LL1505_MetaG_FD_177992 | JGI IMG/M metagenome (GOLD analysis project Ga0214921, IMG submission 177992) | Freshwater microbial communities from Lake Lanier, Atlanta, Georgia, United States - LL-1505 | ecosystem: Environmental > Aquatic > Freshwater > Lake | place: USA: Georgia | collected...
TTATACTTTTAACTAAATTATTTTTTGATAAATATAATAATATATAGATTAGAAAATAAATTTGAAGAAATTAAAATGCGCGCGGGTAAATAAAATTTGTTGTAAAAAAATATTGTATATCGAAGTTAGGTATCATATAATAATAAACATATTATTATATGGTGTGCGGATTAGCACGAAGTGCTTTTAATAAATATTTTTGATATGTAAAATAGATAGTATTATTTAAAACAATCGGCGCGCAAGCACAAAGTGCTTTTCTAATTTTTTAAATTAGAAATTAATGGAGTGTCATTATAAAAATACCATGATTTCATTTTATATAAATCTAAATTTGGATAATATTCAATAATTCTAATTACACCAGTATTATAATAATCAATTGGTTTACTAGCATGAATATCATTATAATCATCTAATATAATATTATTATTATCATTATTAAATATATAATCTTCAAGACTAATATTTATATTTTTAAATTCTAGACATTTACGTTCATCATTATTTTTCATTGATAATAAAAAATCTTTAAATTGATTAATTATTTTTTGTGAATATATACCAATATTCATTGAAAAATCTTTTTTTATTCTTATAGATGAAACATTTATTAAATTTATTGATTTTAATTTTGTATAAAAATTATTACCAACTTTAGTAGTATCATGTAAATAAAGATAATATTCATCTTCATTTTTACTATATAAATCTAATAATGTAATTAATCCTGTAAAATCAATACTATTATGACGAGATTTAATATATGTTATATTTTCATCATATTCAATATGATATTCTGTATAATTATCATAATAACCACCAATAATAATAATTATATTATGTGATTTAAATTCTGATTGAATTTTCATACTTTCTAATAAATGATTTAATGCAATTTCACTTTTTATATGTGAATTTATAACAATTTTCATATTTTATAATAATTTAATATATTAAATTATTATAATAAACAATCAATTTCCTACATTTATAATTTAAGAATAAATTTATAAAATAAAGGTATAATGGCCTATTTTGATTTTTTAGATAAAATTGATAGTAATCAAATAAAAACAATATTTGAATTAGGTAGTTGTAATTTAATTGATGCTATTAAATTATTAAATCATTTTCAATCTTCTAAAATTTATTCATTTGAATGTAATAATGACTGTTTAATTGAATGTTATAAGAATCTAAATAATTTAGAAGAAGAAAAAAAGAAAAGATTAGTATTAATTGATAAAGCAGTATCAATTAATAATGGTGATGTAATATTTTATCCATTTGATTTAAAAAAATATAATAATATGGGTGCTTCATCTATGTTACTAATTGACTTTTCATTAAGAGATATAAAAGACCGCGATTATAATTTAAAAAATCCTCAAACAAAAATTATTGTAGATGGTGTACGATTAGATACGTTTATTGATGAAAACCATATTGATAATATAGATTTATTATGTATTGACTTACAAGGTTATGAATTAAATGCTATTAAAAGTTTAGGAAATTATTTACATAAAGTTAAATACATAATTACTGAATGTAGTATAGTGTCTACATACACAAATGGTGCGACATTTAAAGAACTAAATGAATATTTAAGTAATTATAATTTTAAATATGTTTCAAGTAATAAATTTGGAGAAAATTTTCCAGATTTATCGTTAAAATATTTTTCAGAATTTGATTCCTTATTTATTAATAATACCGCGCTCTAAATGTGTAAGGTCTAATAGTTGTGTCCCATTTCTATCCGAAGATTTTTATATATTTCTCCATAAACAAAATCTTCAACAATTTCTATTAGTTCTTCGCCATCTGTCATTCTTAAAAGAATATTATTTATATCCTCCTTTGATTTTATATTATCACAATATTTTAAAATCCATTCATTAATCATATGATAAATATCACTATGAGATTTATTATCGTCCCATGCTTTCATAATATTATTAAATTCTTTTTTAGTATATTCCATATATTAATTTATATAAATTATATTTTAATAGATTATTTTATGATATAATAATATCATAAATAAAAATATTATGGTGTCGCGGTAGCACGAAGTGCTTTATCTTCTAACAGTTTTACCTTCTTTTACTAATCTTAAGAAATGATTAAAATTCATATTCTTTATAGGTTCTATTTTCGGTTTATTTTCTTTAAAATAAATTGGATATTCACTACTAAGAGGATTATTTATTAATACATATAATGCATCACCCCATCCATATTTTGTAATATTTGTAATTACTCTTTTAAATCCATACACTGCTAAAAATAAATCAATTTCATCAATTAATCCACAACCTTTATATAATTCACTTTCATTCACTTCAAGATAAATTGCTTTCGCATATTTAATACTTTTAATAGCACCTTTCAATGCATGTAATTCAGCACCTTGAATATCAAAATTCCAATAATTATATTTACTTGCATCTATATTATTTCTCTCAAAAAATGAATCAATTGTAATACTTTTTAATTTTATATGATCTATATAAAAAACACCTGGATGTTCATTCAAATGAGTTCCAAATTCTAATATACTTGATGATTGAACATTATTTGCTACATTAAATATAATATCTTCATCATCTTTATCAGTAATAACTGCATTATATATATGTTTTATTCCTTTATTCTTTGCTTCAATAACTTTATTATCCATTGCGTCTATCCATATTATATCTTCATCAGATAATCCAAATTCCTCATAAATACTTAATTCCTCACATTCATGTGCACCGATATGAAATGCACCAGTTATATTTATTGATTGACTTAATAATACCTTTTTAATTTGTTCAATAGATGGCATATATTATTTTATAATAAAAAACTGAAATATCTACTTATTTTATTTATAATTATTATAGATAAAAAACATCATGGAACTAGATACCATAAATAAAGATACATATAGTGAAATTTCCCTTGAATTTTCTACTACTCGAGCATATGTCTGGAAATGTGTTAAAGATTTCTGTAATTTAATTGATGATTCTATAGAAAAAAATATCATCGAAATTGGATGCGGAAATGGAAAGAATATTCAATATATTAATTCCAAGAAAAATGTCAATATAATTGGCGTTGATAATTGTCAAAATTTTGTTAATTTGTGTTGTGATAGAAAATTAAATGTCATCAACAACCCTATTACTAAATTAGACTTTAAAGATGAAGCATTCGATTATATGTTATGTATTGCTGTTTTTCATCATGTTCTAACAGATCAAGACAGACAAATTGCTATTAAAGAAATTCTAAGAGTAATGAAAAAAAATAGTCTCGGAATTATAACCTGTTGGGCAACTGAACAACCAAATGATGATTTTGTATTTACAGAAGGTGTTAATATTGTACCTTGGGTAGGTAAGAAAAATATAAACAAAATAAGATATTATTATGTTTATAGTGAAAAGATGTTTAAAGATTTTTTTCAAAGTATAAAAGAAATAGAAATTATTAACATATATAATGAAGTCGGTAATTGGATTATTTTATTTAGAAAAAATTATTTATAAAAAGAAGAATTTTTATTTATCATAAAAATATCAATTGTTCGATGTATTTCAATATAATTTAATTTTTCTAAATATTTTATTATTTCAACACTTGTATCATTATAATTATTTTCAAATCCAATAACATCAATAAAAACTTTATCAAAATTAATTGATTTAATTACATCAAATTCTGCACCTTCTACATCAATTGATAAATAATTAATATGTTTTATATTATATTTATCACATATTGTTTCAATTCTTTTTGTATTCACAATTATAATTTCTGTTTCTCCAACCATTTCTTTATTCTCTTTTTCTAATCTTTTAAAATGTCTTGGATCATAATTATTTTTTAAACCAGAAATCATTTCAGTATAACCACTATTTAAAATAAAATCTTCCTTACCATCATTATTACAAATTGCACAATTAATATTAATATCATTTGGTCTATTAATAACCAATTTATTATAAATTTCTTCAATTGGTTCTACATTTAAACCAGTCCAATTATTATATTTTTCAAAATATAATGTATTATTTATAGTAACTCCATCATGTGCACCAATATCCATATAAAAACCATTTTTATATCCTTTAAAAATATTATTTTCTAAATATTCATCCTGTTTATCTTGTGAATAAAACATTTATATTATAACTAGAATTTTATATAAAAAAATAAACAAATATTATTTAGAATTTTAAATACTAAATAAAATAAATGTAATTCTCCTGAGTAGGGATCGAACCGACGACTTAGGGATTTACAGATAATTTATAAATCTTTGATTTATAAATTATCTGATTTATTAAAAATTATAATTATAATTTTTAATAAACAGTCCCTCGCTCTACCAACTGAGCTATCAGAAGATAATCTATATATTAAATTATCTTTATATTAATTTTTATGTTCCCTAAACGTTATACTAAATCTAGCATCATCTATTCCATTCTCCTTATCTATTCCATGAGTATAGTTTTTTTGAACAGCCCCCATCATCATAAATAATGTTCCCGATTTTATTTTAAATGCTTTATTCATTTCTTTATTCTTATTCGTTCTCTTAAACTTTAAACTTCTTTCACAACCAAATGTTAACATAGCTATTGTAGGATTTTCTCCAAATATTTTTTCATCATCTGTATGATATTTTATAAAATCATTTCCATTACGATAATAATTTATAAGTGTACTATTTATCTTAGGACAATTACAACCATTATAGCTAACATTTTCATAAAATTCATTCACCTTTTCTTGAACTTTTTTACGTAAATTTAACACCCATTCTTCAGATTCATGTGAAGTCCATCTTTGATGAGTCTGATTTGTCCAATGTTTTGAAAAATATTCTCCATTATCTTGATACCATTTTTGTAATCTTTGAATTTCTATTCCAGCAATTTCACCACTTTTCCAATCATCAATATTTTTTAGATGTTGAAAATATAGTTCTTGTTCTTCTAACGTTAAAAAATTCGGTATCAATACAAACACCGAATAGTTATCATCCTCCTCTTTATAACTATGTATTTCCATTTATTTTAATATTTATATTACTTTAAATAATTGACATTTAAAGTTATAAAATCAATTTTTATTATGTTACTAAATTCAAAATTATTCATATTATCACCTTCAGAAATAAAAACATTTGGTATACAAAATTTAACTTATGGATCTTTAACCAATAAAGGATTGAAAAAAGTTGTTGATACAATTAATAAATATTCTTCTAATATTTATGGTATTGATCTTGGTTGTGGTGATGGAGAATTAATATATCATCTACAAAAAGAAATTAATAATTCATTATGGGAAGGTGTTGAAATTTGTCAATCTAGAATTGACTCACAAATAAGAGATGTTTGTATTTGGCAAGGTGATATGCTTGATGAAAATTTTAGAAATTATAATATTATACATGCAGATAATTTATGTTTAGAAGATCATATTGCTGAACAACTCGAACAAAAAATTTTATTAGAATTCAAAGGAATTTATATAACTTACAGAAAACCAACATATTATAAATTTTTAAAATATGCAATTTTATTAGAAAGTGTAATTGTCGAAACTACATGGAACAATCATATGATTTATTTTTATAAATTAATGTAATTATTTACCTTTACGAATATTTATCTCTAAAGGTATAAATTTACACATTTCATTTTCAGGATTCCAAATTGTTATTGGTAAATTCTTTCTAAATTTTTCCTCTTGCATATCCAATTTAACTTTTAGAGATGTTGAACTAAATAAATATTCTGATGGAAATGAACATCCCATCTCCAATTCATCCCATATTTCATAACAATCTTCATACCATTTATTTCTAAATTTCATTAAATACATACTAAGTTCTTCAATTGTTTTAAATTTATTTATTGTATGAGTTGCATCTCCAGACAAATTTCTTTCTATTATTGTAATATAATAAACTGTATTTGACATTTTTTATAATTTTATAATTATTTAAAAATAATTATAAAATTCAATTTTTTATTATCTTTTATAAACCATAATAAATGGAAAACTAATTAAAAGTAATACTAATACAATCATAAAACAGAACATCAATGTATTTTTATTTAATTCAATTGTTCTAACTTGATTAGATCTAACAGATGATGGTAATGTAATTTGTACTTGATCTTCAATATTTATTGGTATTGATACAGTGTATATACTATTTGCATTATTAATAGTAATAGTTTGTTCTTGTCTTAAATTTGTTTTAAATTTACTATGACAAATTGGACATTCAAAATATCCTTTCCTAATATAATAATCCATCCAACATTTTACATGACAATAAATTTTACAATTACAAGGATCATTTTTTTCTTTCGATAAATTAAGACAAATCACTTTATTTTCAGGATCTTTATTTTCAAGATCTGTCTCTTCTAAACAAATCAAACAACTTTCAATCATTTTAGATATAATATATTTAATATTAAATATAATGTTTTATAATATCAATTTTATTTTGGTAGAATAGCTCGACAAATTTGCCCTTCATATAATATATATTTTATAATTTCTCCATCTTCGTAATGAACTGATGTATCTTTATTAAATACTTTTTCATACTCTTCTTGATCTTTCTTATACACTCCCTCATCAAGAATATCAATTATGTCTTCAACAATCTTTAAAATATTTTCTATTGGTATATTACGAATAAAATTAATTAATTTAACATTTTTATATGTTTCACCATTTGTACATGGAATCGTCCAATATCCATTAATCTTTGTTATAAATGCAGGTTCATAAAAATATCCTTTATTTATTTTCCATCCTGTTTGAATTTCTCCATTTGATCTTTCAACTGAAAATCCTTCTGGCAATCTATCTAATAAATCTATAAATTTGAGAATTTCTGGATTTTTTATTTTATCCATAACCAATAAATTTTCTCTATGCTGATATGCATTACAATCACGTATTGCATTTATTACATGATTGTCGCAATGTTTAATTCCAAATAGATGATATAATGTTCCTTTACCAATTTTTGATTGTTCTTGACCACAATAAAAACATAACATTGGTGTCATTACAGTAGATCTTGGAACTAAACAATTCTTCATTGGATCTTCCATCTTGTATATTGTATTTAATCATACGTGTTTATATAAATAAATTTCAATTTTTAAATATTATAAAATATATATCTATAAATTTTATATGTCTATAAATTTTATTACATTTGGTGGTGGTGATAAAAAATATACTGACGCTGGGAAAAGATTAACCAATCAAGCAATAGATTTAAACATATTTGACAAAATAAGTTTTTATACAGATGAGGACTTAAAAAATGATAAAACTTTTTGGGATAAACATAGTGATTTTACAAATAATAGAGGATATGGATACTGGTTATGGAAACCATATCTTATTAAAAAAACAATTGATCAATTAAAAGATGGAGATATATTATTATATCTTGATGCTGGATGCGAAATTGATCCAATAAATAAAAATAAAATATTGTATTATTTAGAATTAGTAAAAACTGATTATCTTATTGGAACATACAGTGATTATATTGAAAAAAAATATAATAAAATGGATTTAATTTTACATCTACATATGTTAGATGACAAATATTTAAATACATTACAACATCAAGCAGGTTTATTATTAATATTTGTTTGTGATAAAATACGATCATTAATAAATGAATGGTATAATATTGGATGTGATTATCATAATATAGATGATAGTCATTCAATTAATAAAAATTTGGATTGTTTTATAGAACATAGACACGATCAATCAATATTTAGTTTATTAACAAAAAAATATAATTTATTTAGTAAAGATAGCTTAGACTCCTGTATTAATATATCAAGAAATTTAAGTGGACTTAGTAATCTTTTAATAATTGATGTTAAACGAATAATTTCATTAAATAGTAAATATCCTAAAACGAAGTATTAAATATCAATTATAATTTCTTTTTTATTAGTATTATTGATCTTTATTATATTTTTGTGTATTATAAGATCTAATTTTAGTAAACCTTCGACAAATCTTTCAAAATTTGTTGAGGTAAGAAATTTATTATTTTCATTAAAAGTATTTATATTAGATTTATCTAAACTGGTAACAAAACTTTCAAAATTAACAGATGTAAGATATTGATTATTTTCATTGAAAGTATTTATATTATATGTATCATTATTAGTAGAAATGTTTACAGTTATATTTGAATTATTATTTGACATTACTATATAATTATTTTGATAATTAATATAAACATATTTTAATATTATAATTAATGACGTTTGAATTATCTATACGAGATATAATTATTATATCAATAGTTTGTCCGATTTCAGTATCAGTTTTAATTATTTTTTTATGCTTAAAATATAAAGAAAAAATATTATCTGAAAAACGAGTTAAAAAATTAGAAAGTATACGATATAATCGTAATTATAGATCAGAAGTCTATGGTGTTAAAGAGAATCCAGTTCAAATTACTATTATAGATTATGAAACAAGAACTCCTCAATCTGATATTGAAAAAAAAAGATATTTTAAAAATAAAAAAAATAATACTACCACGACCCATTAACCTTAAAATCACAGGGATAACATAATTTTTGATCTAGATACTTATCATAATCAATCTGATGTAAATTTGGAACTACAGGAACCTTTGTATATAATTCGTGATATATACGATTAAAAAATAAATTATACTTCTCTATCCACGTAATAGGCATATTACATTTTTTTGATTCAATTACTGCTTTCTCATGTGCTTCTTGAGTAATTTTTTCAATCATTGTTTGTCTTTCTATATCCATTTTTTCTTGTTCTGAATGAAAATTTTCTATTACATCACATAATTTACATTCTACTTTTTTAGTTGATAAAGTTGTTGACATTATAATATATTTTTATTTAATAAATTAAAATTTTCTATATTCAATTTTTATTCTAATGCCTCAAACCAAGAAGTTCTTTCTTTGATTGGCATTTTTATTTCATCCATCAAAATAGTTGCTTGAGCAATCTTATCGATCCCATCAGTCATCGAAATTATTGCAATCTTATTCTGAAAATCTTCCATCGGAGAAATAGGCGCTTTGAACATCTCATCAAAACCAACCATTACATTCGCTAATCTTCCAAGATGTCCCCATCCACACATCCCAATTGACTCATTACACTCTTCCCATAATCTCTTAACAAGCTCGATATATGTTTCTCCATTGTAGGTCTTAATTTTTGCCCACAATCCACGAAGCATATTACGATACATGTAATCATCATCGTTAACAAACTTATTTTCAATTGCCCATTTTTTAATATCATCAATTAAGATATGAATTTTTTTATATGCATCTGGAATATTCGTATTCCATGCTTCTGTTATTTCATCTAAAGTTTTCTGACCTTTTGGAATAGAAATTGAGATATAAATTAGTGCTGTCTTATGTGTTTGCGCATTTACTGGTTCAGTATGAATATTCTGTTGATCAAATGCAAGTTTCATTAATTCTTTTTCTGGATTCTTTTTCTTAAAATCATTAATCCAACCTTCTAGATCATCTAATATCCATTCTTGGATAATTAGATAAGGTATGTCAATCATTACACGATTCGGAATATCACTGAATGATAAACGTTTTTGATCTAATAATTTCTTATAACGTATCTTAATATTATTATAGATAATGTAATAAACATTATCTATTGATAAATGTGTATAATATCTATTTTCATGGACTCTTAATGTATTATGTATTTCATCAATTGACGCACCTTCTTTCCACCGTTTCAATACTTCTTTTGCTTTTCGAGTGTATATATTCTTATTAGGCATTTTATCCTTTTAATAAATAAAAATCTTATACCATAAAATGAAGATTTCAATTTTTATATGAAAAATTGATTTATAAACTCTATATATAAATACTATATTTATATAAAAATGTCATATATAACAGTTAAATTACATGATCTAATAGATGGTAAACGATATTATATCTTTAATAGATTTATAGGTATGGAAATAGTAAAAGATATTAATCCAATTATCGCAAATTTTAAAGAAAGAAATAAAGAAACAAATATGCCAATATTTACAAATATTCTACAAGTTGGTTGTCCTGATTTTACTGCTGAATATAATTCAGAATTTTATCAGATTTGTATAAAGAAAGAAATCATTATAACTATTTAATTTATTTTCTCTAAAAGCAACATAAGTTTCTTCTTTTAGGCTTAGGTCTATTATCCCATTCTTGTTTCATTAACTTTTTAAATTCTACAAAATCCATATCAGAATCAGGCTCATATTGTTGTATATTACCATTATCATCTAAATAATCAAAATAATCATAATGAGTTGTATCATTCTTCTCATACATATAACATTGAATTGTTATACATGTTTTTGTACTTTCATCTAAATTCTTCAATTGATGAATTTGATTTAATGTAGGACTTATCCATGTTATATCTCCTGTTGAAAAATCTTTTTCTGCAAATGGCTTAATTCCATCCTTCTCTGCACATAAAAATGGAAATAGTCCAACATGAATAGAACCATTTAATACACGAATTATCGCATCAGCATTTGAATGACTGTGAATTGGTGAAAAATGTCCGATTGGCCATATCTCCATTACGTATGGAATTCCCGGTGACTCTCCATTGTTTTGTCCCAATGTTATTCTTAAATATGTCTCCAATACATTCGGCTTATCTTTATTAAATTCAGTTGCTTTTTCTAATAATCTATTATTACACCACATATTGGGTGTAGCAATACTATATTCAATTGCATTAACAAAATCTGGAAAATCAGGAGTGTTTAATACAAAATTCTTTCCTGCGATACAATCATATAACTTTTGAGATGTTAATGATAAATTTGCTTTAGGTAAATATGTTCCTTTTGCAATATCATCAATTGTCAACTCATGTGTATTTTTAACAACTAAAGGAATATTTAATGTTATAGGATCTCTCAATAATCTAATTTGATTTAATGATGTACTACTTTTTGATACTTCTATAGTTACTAAACTTTCTAAAAATTTTTTATTTTGTTCCCATCCCGCATCCTTAATATATTTATATTGATATACGACTGTTTCCATTCTTGCTTCACCAACTCCAGCATATAATTGTTGATTTTGAGAATCTAAACTAAACCAATAAAATGCTCCATGTAATGTTGATAATCCATCTTTATTATTTTTATCTAATAATGGTTCAAGAACTCCTACTCTATTAACAGTAATTGATTGTGTCTTAAAATTAACAATCAAACCATCTGTTTTATCTTTATTGTAAAATGAAAATGAACATTCTTTTGTATTATCTGAGTTATCAAATATAAATACTCCTTGTCCATGAACAATTAGATTGATTGATGAATTAATATTTATTAATACTCTTGATTTAGGACATTTTAAAACTTCCATATATATATATACTTTAATTAATATTTTTATTAATTAAAATAAACTTATGCTTCTGGAATCTTTTGAAATACTCCAACAAATAATATTATTAATCCAATTATGAGAAGAAGTATTGGAAAATATGGATGTATTTTATCTGTAATTGATGGACGCATATTTAAATAATTTAACAACATGATTAATCCAAAGTATGCTACGGGTATTCCTACTAATACAGAACCAGAAGTTATCAAATTACTTTTTTGCTTACGTTGTTCAGAAAGAGTTGGCATATATATATTATATAAACATAATATATAATGAAAATTATAAAAGACGGTAATATTACTATAAATAATATTATATATAAATTCAAAATTTTTGATACAGATATTCTAATTGATATTATAAGACATGATAAAAAGCTCGCAGAAATGTTAGAAAATAATATCAGAATATATAGAAATCAACAATTTAAAATATTTAACTTAGTTAAAGAATATATCACATACAGACCTGATTCTCAACTTGTATATTTTATTATATACAATAATAAAGAAATAATCAGTCTATGTAGATTCTATTATTATTTAAATGAAAAATACGGATATTTTAATATGGTATATACATCAGAAAAATATAGAAATAAAAAGATTTGTCAAAATATGCTAGCATACATTATTAAAATTACTAAAAAATATATTCATACATATGAATTAGAAGTTGATAATGATAATATTCCAGCTATTAAATGCTATGAATCTAATGGATTTCATTATGTCAAAAAAATAAATTATAAAGAAAAAAATTATAATTTAATGAGACTTATAGTTTAATTTTACCAATCGCAACAACTCTACCATGATTACATAATATAAATCTTGTTTGTCTTCCAATTTCATCTAAGTTACTAATAAATATTTGTTGAGACAATTCTAATCTACAATTATATATTATATTTGGATTTAATACCCTTTCAAAAGTAATATTTCTACTAAATTTTATATCATAAATTTTATCATTAATATAAATTTCACCATTAAATTTTGCTTTACTAATTGGATATGCCAATATCAATAATTGACATTTGAAAGAAGATACTTTGACAACTTCTGATTTTATACTTTTTTCAGAAATAGATAACCATTTTGAAAATTGTTTTTCATATTTAGCAAAATCATTTCCAAAAACAGCAATAGAATTTTCTAGAAATGGATCATCTTCTTCAATTAGCTCTGTTATTGGATACAGTTGCATTTTATACTTATTATAATAATATATTTATATTATTGTAATTTCAATTTTTCAAACATTGAGTTGCATCATCTATTAAATATTGATTTATCTCATCCGTCGATATAGTAGAATACTTATATATAACTGTCCTAAAAAAGAAAAATTCATATAATCCAAGCATAAATACAAATAATATATTCTCAAATAACATCTTATTCCATTCTATTTTTATTTTTTTTAAATATACTACTAAACTCATCAAACAAAATATTATAAAACATACTACTGAATATATCACAGATAATACTAATAAATCATTATTATGATTTAGACGATTTTTTTGAGCATTATTTCCAATAGTATCAAGAGTCGTTTTGTTTACTTCCAATTCTAAAATATCTAACACTAATGATCGAGTTGTATTTGTCCAATTCCCACATGAATTTATTAATGGCAAAAAATACGTATTCACAGTTCCAAGTATTCCAACATCTTCACTCTTACTAACATACATAAAATAAAATATTGTTTCAAATATAGATATGAAAAATATATGTAAACTACACTTTATTATAAATCTAATCACTTTATAATATCTCGGTTCCTCTACTATTGAATTATCTATTATTATTCCAATATCTTCTTCATTATTTTCTGGATGATTAATAACTAATGGTGATAATTGGTGATGTGAATCTTTTGATAAAACAACATATGAATCACTATAAGATGGCGGACGCCTCATATTATAATTAATATTAAATTCTTATAATTTGAATATACTTTTTATAAATATAAAAAGTTACTTTTCACTGAATCTCTACAGGTCATGATTACAGCGTTTGACACTATCATTGCTCCAGAGGAGGCATGTCTTTGAGCTCGATCATTTTCGCCTTCTCTTCGAAGATATCCTCCGACATCATCATTGAGTACTTCGCAAGTATTGTTAATGTCAGCCTGTCCTTACTCGCTAACATCTGACGCTTGTACTCCTCGACCAACACCTCCGTCTGCGGGTTGATGGCCTCTCCAGTCTCGAACTGGAGGATATTCATGTCCTTCTCCAGCATGAGGAAGCGCGGACTGTCCGTTGGAAGCGTGGACATCAGAAGGCAGCCGAGAATAACCCTGGTGACGCGAGTGTACTTGTTGTAGATCTCGGTCAACTTGGACTGTGGAACTACATCGCTTATGTGCGAGGGAACCCTAGCGAGGAACTCAGCAAGAAACGCCATTTCATCAGTTGTGACGAAGATGTAGAGTAGAATAATTAAATCTAATAGAATCTATTTACATTTTATTTTTCAATTTTTAATAATATAAAATATTATTATATATTTAAATAGAATAATTATTTTTCAATTTTAGACCTATATTCTTGATACATTAAATCAAGTTTATCTATCACTTTACTAACATTTTTCTTTTTTGATGATATTATAAATAAAGAACTTCCTTTTTCAACCATAGAAACATTATATTCAATCTCCATTTTTACTTTTCTTGAATTAGAAATTTTTTCTGGAAGATTATAAATATCTATTACTTGGGGTACATGATGTTCTTTCATTTGTTGAGAATGTTTCATTATTGCATCCATCAATTTCCACATAAAAATAGCATCATCTAAATTCTTTGTTATTATTTTAAAAACATTTTCTCTCTTGCTTGGCGAATATATATTACCTTCAATATATGATTGTAATTTATTTACATAACTATGATGTTTTCCAATCATACGTGGAATCATTTCTTTTATACAAATAATAGTTGCCTTAAATAATGTATCCTTGTGTTTTTTAACAATCGGTGATGAATTAACTATTTCACCATTATCTTTAATTGGGATAAATTCAGAAAATTGTTCAAATGTATTCGGAATTGCAGTTACAACTGTGTGTCCACGAATTATAGCAGTTCCATATTCTCCTCTATTTTTCCTTAAATCTTCTAATGGTATCCCTCTTTCACGACATCTTTTTTTTGCATGACGACTAATATTTAAATCATCCATTTTAAAATCTTTTAACCCTGCTTTTACTAAATCAAATTCTGATACTGGCATATACTATTTTATAAATAAATCTATAAATCATTTAACAGATATTTGCCACGCCGTACCTCTAATACAGTTATGATTTTTCCATCTTAATAAACAATGAAATTTAATATTTCCAGTTGATAATATTATTGTATTTTTTGTTGTTGAACCCACAATACATTCAAATTTTAAATTATCTAAATTTTCATCCAATCTTTCATTATAAAATTTAGAATTATTTATATTATTTATATCTGGCTTCCACATTATAAATTCTTTATCCATTACCTTTTCTTTTATTTTATCACGAATGTTATCAACCTTAAAAGGACATTCATTTGATAATTTTAAATATTCATCTAAAGAAGTGTAAAAATATTTCTTATCAAATTTCTTCGGATCCTTTTCTCTAATAGTTTGTAACTTATTTAAAAATGAATATTTCGATATATCATTTGATGTATTAATATGCTTTAAATATTCTTCTTTTGTTATTGAACCTAATTCGGGATATTCAATAATTAATTTTAATATAATATTATCATAAAAATATTCATTATATTTTATACCATTATATTCAACATTATTTTCATATAAACTTACTACTTCAGGTATATTTGTAATCTTATTCGTATTAAACTTAAACTCTAATTTCTTTAAAAATATTTCTTTATCATCTTGATATATCTTTAATGTAAAATCATTATTCTTTCTTCCACCAATTTTTATAACATCAAAGTCATAATTACCTTTTAATTTTAATTCTGTTTCTATTTTAATAATAATTTTATTTAATACTTTATTACATTCTTTTATTAATATTTTCCATTTAATACCGTATATTGGGTCTGATATATATTCATTTAATTCTGATTCTTCTCTGTTAAATATAAACAACAATATATTCTCTCGAATACTATTTGATAAATCGTTTTCTGCTTTCTTGGGAATCTTATAAAACCAATCAATATCTTTTTTAATTGGTATAGTCAACATTTGTATAATATAATTGATATCAATTTAAGTATTTATAATGTCAATTTTTTATTATTTAAAAATTGAATATAAATAATATTATATAAATATATCAATATATTATTACTACATTATTACTACATGTCATTAAATGATAGAACTGTAAATTTCTACAAAAATGCTAAAATAGAAAATAGAAAAAAAGAAGGACAATATATGACCCCTACTAATATCGTTCGGGAAACAATTAATAATATTCCTTTTACTAATAATGATATTATTCTAGAACCTTCATATGGAACTGGTCAATTTTTTGATGAACTAATTAAAATGAAACATAAAAATATATATGGTGTTGAAAAAGATAAAGAAATATTTGATTCATCAAAAAATGATTATAAAAAATATAAATTATTTAATGATAATTATTTAACAAAACAATTTGATACAAAATTTCATAAAATTATAGGAAATCCACCATATTTTGAAATTGATCTGTCAGAACAAGAAAAAGAAATATTTCACGATGTTATTAGTGGTCGTCCAAATATTTATTCATTATTTATTAAAAAAGGAATTGATGAACTATTCGATGATGGTATATTATGTTTTGTAATTCCAACAAGTTTATTATCTTCAAAATACTTTGAAAAAACACGTGAATATATTATGAAATATTGTAATATCCAAAGGATTATAAAATTATCATCTGATTTATTCGAAGATGCTTCACAAAAAACAATGATATTTCAAATTATAAAAAGAAAACAAAATGAAGTTCAAGATAAAAAATACTTAGTAAATATCGGAACAACAACAATATTTTCAACAGAATATAATGAAATTAATAAATTTTTAATTGATAAAACATTTATTAATAACATGAATTGTATCGTTAAAACAGGTAATATTGTATGGAATCAATTCAAAGAAAAACATAAAGATAAATTTTTAAATGATGCCATATCAGATAATAAACAAAATATTCCATTAATATATCCCCGTAATCTAAAAAATGATAAAATAACATTTATATTAGACGAAAAGAAACCACAATATATTAAATATGATATCCATCTTGAACCAATTAATGCTCCTGTTATAGCAATTAATAGAATTGTTGGTTTAGATAGTGTATCATTATATCCTGTGTTAATTGAAAAAGGAAAATATTTCTTTGAAAATCATATCAATACTATAACAGGAAGTTTAGAAAATTTAAAATTAATTAAAAATACTTTAAATAATCCTAATACTATCGACTTTATTAAAAAAATCATAGGGAACACTCAATTATCTAAAACTGAATTAGAAACAATGATTCCCATTGATAATACAACTTCTACAGAAATAAATGAAATAGACGAAATAAAATATATTTATAATTGTCTAGATATATTTTATAATTAAAAGTATGGAGAATTATTATCACAAATATCTCAAGTATAAAAATAAATATCTAGCTCTCAAAAATAATTCCATGATTGGCGGAAAAATTAATTCTAATACAAATGAACCCTTTGACGAAAAATCTATTATCGTTTTACCAAAAGGAACTCTATTATTTAGAGTCGTTAAAGATCCTCAAACAGATTTTGTTGGTGTTCCATTTGATGGAAAACATTGTATTGCTTCATCATTGAATGTATTCTTTTATTTTAGTCCATTTATAGTTGATGGAATTCCAAAATGGTTTAAAGACTTTAAAGATTTACATATTTATATAACCACCAAAGACATTAAAATTTTATCAATGATAAATAATTCTATTTATAATAGAGGATCAAAAACAACCGGTTCTATTTTAACAACATGTGATACTATTAAATCCCAATGTCTTAAAGGTAGACCATATGATCCTTGTTTTACTGATGCATTTTTAAAAGAATATCCAGATGTTATGGGATGGGTAGCGATCACAAAAAATGATTCTAAAAAATTTAAAAAAGAATTAAAACATGGAGTATTAAATGATAATGAAAAAAAGAAATATATTCATTTAGTTCCCGATAATCGTGGAGTTTCTGGTCCTCCTGAGTTAGCTCTTTATCCAACTGTAAAACGTGAAATAGAAGATGTTATTATTGACAATCCAGATGAATGGATGAAAAATCACGAATTTAATTATAAACATATTTTAACATTAAAACGTGATAAAAAAACACTTTTGGAATTTATGGAAAAACATTCCATCTATAATCCTAATACTAAATTTTATACCTATAAAGAATAAATTAATATTTTTTTTATAAGTATATAGTAAATGATAGAAAATGCTATATTAGATAAAATATTCTCTCATTATATTTCTGATAATGAATTACAAACAATACAATCAAAACTTACAAAAGATTTGAAAAAACTCAACTATTCCGGACGTAAAATTAAATTATATTATAACAATGATATATTTATTAAAATAGACACCAGAACAACTGATCAAGAAAAATATATTATCAACAATGATAGTTTATTATTAGGTAAATTCCCAAAAGAAATTCTTATTAACAATATCTTACGCAAAGAACTACCAAATAATATAGTAAAAATTATTAATTATTATTTCAACAGTAAGACGCAAATTATTATAATGGAAAACACTATCTTAACTTTAGAACAATTAATAAAACAATTAATAAAACAAAAAGATATAAATATTATAGATGGAATATGTCGCCAATTATTTATGATACTTGCAATCTTACAAGAGAAATTTAATTTTATGCATAATGACTTATTACCAAGAAATATTCTCCTTAGACCAACCTCAAAAGAATTAATTGAATATACGTTAGATAATAAAAAATATACATTAAAAACGTTTGGTTATATTCCTATCTTAATTGATTTCGCAACATCTGGTATTCATAAAATGAATGGAAATATGTTTTCAATTTATGATACCGAATCCCTCGCAAATAAAAGAACATACAAACCAAACGAATATAGATGGGAAGTATTAGATAATAATATTTATGATCCAGCATTAGACTTATATTATTTTATACAACATCTAGATATAGATGTACCAATTATAAAACAATATATTAATCAATGTCATTTTTATCCCAAATATTCTAAGGATAATCCATCAGCAATTCAATTTGCTAAATCAGCTTTTTGAAAACGAGTACCAGCTGTAAATAATGAATTTATTATTCTATCTATTTCAAATTCTAAATATATCGCTAATCTTTCAATTCCATTTGGTTTTGGTGTTCCATCCGCATTCCATAAAGTATCTCCTATTCGAGTATACCATTCAATTATGGTATATGTTGACATTTTATAATTTGTTAAAATATCATATATAACACTTCGAAAATGTGGCTCTTTATTTAACCATGTTTCAACTCTTTGTATTTGTGTGATATTAGTATCATCACACCAAAAAGATGGAACATATTCATTTAATGTAAATATTCCAATACGCATTTTTATTTCTATTATTATATTATTTTATAAATCAATATAATATTAAAATATCAATTTTTTAATATATTTAATTATATTATGAAGACAGATATATTTTTTAATTTAGATAGATACGATTTTACATTTAAAATAGAAGACAAAGACACCTATTACTGGAATGATACCCTCGATAAAATTCTTAAATTACAAGAAACTATCAGATTATTAAGAAGAGATATCAAAAAAGAAAAAATAAAAGAATTAGCAATGATGGACGGAGATAGAAAGATTTTAGATTATCTCTTAAAATTCTTTAACTTTAATACAACAGATTATGATAACTATCATTATTTACAAGTTAATCGAGATGAAAATAGACCATTTGATATTCATATCAACAACGGATTATATAATTGTAAAAAGAAATATAAATATTTAGCAAGTTTATGGCATAAATATGATGAAATTAAAGATTTAACAATCCCTGAAAGAATTAAATATCAAGAAAAAATAAATTATACAAGATTTTTATCTTTCTTTAATTGCTTAAGCACAAATGGTTCAATTGTTATTCATAATTTTGGATTCAATAAAAATACCATAAAATTAATGTATATATCATTATTATTATTTAATAGAATTACAGTTTATGACCAATATATTGCTCTTATTGAATTTAATCCTAAAATTAGTTTTGAACAACTTGGATCACTCTTAGATAATATATCAAAAGTATCTTTCTCTAAAGTTGAACATTTAGATGATTTTTCAAAATATTTTTATAACAAAATTGAATTTAATTACAATATGTATAAATATTTATCTGATAATAACTACGATAATTATTTCCGTTATATGAATTATTTACATCTTAACAGTTACATTAATCTAAGTGATTACTCATCAATTGATGAATTATTATATGAAAATTTAAATGTAACAACATCCTCAAATGAAGAAATTAAAAATGCTGTTAAACCTCAAGAAGGAAAATTTATTTACAATATAATTAAAGAAAATAAACTTGAAAAATGTTTACAAATTGGTATGGGATATGGTATTGGCGCATTATATATTACTTCTGCATTAGAAAGTATTGGTAAAGGATGTTTAACAAGTATCGATCCATACCAACGTAAGCAATTTAATAATATGGGAATGGATTTAATTTCTAACTTAAAACGCGAAAAATATCATAAGCTTATCGAAGATGAAGGATTTTTATATATTCCAACTTTAATTAAAGAAAAAAAGAAATTTAATTTTATCTTAATTGATGGTTGGCATACATTTGATCATGCACTTGTAGACTTTTTTATGTGTGATCAAATATTAGAAATATATGGAATTATTGTTTTATCAGATACCATTCAAAGAGGTATGAACAAAGTAACAAAATATTTAGATACCAATTACACACATTATAAAAAAATAGCAACACCAAATACAATTACAGCATACAAGAAGATTAATGAAGATCAACGTACATTTGATTTTCATGAAAATTTCTAAGATTTTTAATAATTCTTTAACTTTAAATATTTTGCTTTATACTTTAAATATTTATTTTTATAATAGTTTTGATTACCACCATGTTGATTTGCAGGTACTGGTATTCCTGCTACAACTTGCTCATTGATAATATTGTAAAAACTAGGATCAATTGGAGGTAATGAAGATGCTGCTAATTGAACTAATGTAGATGGAGATGTTCCACCACCTTCTTTTGGAGGATTACATTTTTTTCCATAATGACATTCATTATTCATACACATACCTGCCATTTTGTGATATCCATGAGGACACTTATCATCAACTATCTCTACGAAATCTTTCATATATTATGTTTATATAATTTTTTTCCAATTATCTAAAACATTTCTATTTCTAACATATTCTATTCTCTCAGAATATTTAGAATCTTTAAAATTTTCTAACATTTCATATAAATGATCAAATGATTCAAAATAGTAATATCCCTTAATCTCATAAAAATATGCTCTATCTATCCAATAATTAATTGAATTTGTTTCTTTTAAATAATCTGGTGGGTCTCTATTTCCAAATTTTTTCCAATAATTACAATCATATTGAATACCACGTATTGTCCATAATTCTTTTAAAAATTCTTTTGTTGGGAAAAATAATGGTATTTCCGATGATACTTGTTCAAACATCGACATTGTTGATACTTCATAAGGTATATGTATAATTCCTTTAAAAATCATTAAATCATTCCATTCATATTTTCCTATATCAGCTTTATTAATTATATATTCTGGATATTTAGGTAATTGACCCGAATATAATAAAAATTTATTAAGTAATGTTGACTGATTCCATCTCATATTAGTGTATAAACATAATGAATGAATTATTTGTGTAGGTATATTTGGATTTCCCATCAAAAAATAATCATTATCTGCTTTATTATTAGAAATAACAGTTAATAATTTCTTTTCTGATAATCTTTTAATACATTCATGGAGTTCATTTATCATTGATATATTATTATTAAAACAAAATGGAATATCATAACGACAACTATTTACCATTATAATAGGTTTATTATATTTCTCATACAATAATACAAATGAATTTGGATGAGCAACAATAAATCCATCAAATTGACTCAAAAAATTATCATAGTAATTTTGAAACTCCTTAATCATTTGTAAATTCATATATTTCCACGTATGATCATTTATATATCCGACGGAATCTTTTTCTTTATTAAATACCCATGTATGTCCAGATAATGACCAATTAATTATTTTAATGTTTGGATTTATACTATATATCATATTCTTAATATCAGCAATTACCGAAATATGTAAATCAAGATTAAAATACTTCATAATATAACTTATTTTTTTTTGTTTATATATTATAATATAAAGGTTTAATTATTAACTATACTAGAATATATTAGGCTCTTACAGCAACATCTCTTTTGCAATTTTTGCCAAAATCACAGATGAGTCTAGTTGTATATTCTCTTGAAAAACATTCGAGGAATGTTTTTATGCATATGTTTGAACTCTAACAGCAACAACTATGTTTTCTTTCGCATAAACTTAATGAGTTCAGTCGGATGTTGATAAATATCCAAACAGCAATATATAATATATACATACGTTTCGTAAAATAAATTATATGAGGTTAATCTGTAAATTAATTATCGTATAATTTATTTTTTAAGTGTTGAATGCTGACAAGTATTCGTACAGCAATATAATTATAACTCCATATAATAAATAATAGAATTGATCGACGGGTTGATTTTATTATTTATTATGCGCAAGGGATATCCCATAATCATTTCCGGAAATTTGAGAGCAGATCTGTGATGACGTTTATTCATGAATATAATTGACAATGTACATTAATTGAAATAATTGAAATTGGATCCATTAAATTAATTTAAATAAAATAAAAATAAATTATTATTTTTATTTTACGAGATTTTTATAAATTTTATAAGTAGCCATTACATCATAAAAAGCATTATGTGCATTCTCCATATCAATATTAAATTCTAATTTATATAATTCTGATAGTTTTGTTTTTTTCTTATATTTAATTTGAGCTATTTTCATAGTATCTTCAACTTTATGAGTTAAAAAATTATATTCAATATGTAATCTTTTAAATTCATTTGATAACATTCTTAAATCAAAATCAACTTTATGACCTACAATTGTATGACATATTTTTAAGTCTTCGTGTAATTCCGCCATTACAATATGACATGGTTCACCTAATTTACAATGTTCTTGAGTAATTCCATGAATATGAGAATTCTTTATTTTTATTTTAGGATTAATCTTAATAATTTTATTAAATGTTTTTAATAAATCAACATCATTAAATATTACATATGATAATTGTAATACTGAATCATAATTAAATAACCCTGTTGTTTCAGTATCTAAAAGTATTTTTATATTTAATAATTTATTAATTTCATCTACATATTTATTATTTGATCTTAAATAGACATAAAAATCATAAATAATATTATATAAAAATTTAAAATTTGTTATTAAATATTTAAAATATCTATCGTCATTCGTTTCTAATACCTGTTTATACAATAAGTTTTTGTATTTTGTAAGAGTAAATATATAATTATCCATTGATTATTATATATTTTTTATTTTATATTGGGCATTACAACATAATATAATAAAAAATATGTTATTAAAAAGAATACTATTTTTCCAATATATGATAAGAAAAATGCCGGAACTGAATTAAAATCAATAAGTTTTGTATCATCTACTAATCCACCACTTTTCATTAATACAGGTAAATGGTGTGAAAATAAAATACCATAAAATGTTTCTATTAAAACTTGTCTAAACGATGGATCTATATTTAATGTAGAATGTAATCGTGAATCTCCTCTTGAATATGATCGTGATTGTAAATTATTTGGTGATACTGGTGACCTTTGCGGTAAAGCTATAATCGGTGTTCTATAAAAGAATCTTCCCATATATTAAATTATAAATTTATTTTTACTTTAAACATTCAAAAACAAATATATCCATTGCGTCCTTTTTATTATTTATACTTGTATTCATTACACAATTTACTAATCGACTATCTTTTAAATTTATACCAAAAAGTGATGAATGACACTTATATGTTTTTATATCATTTTCATCATATAAGAACTTAACATCTAGAATATTTTTATCAAGATGTCTACTATATTCTAAATTAATATATAAAATATCAATAAATCCATGAATATTTAATAATAATTCTAATAAATTATTCATACTTATATCAACAAAATATTTCTTGATATAATATACCATCTTTTCTCTTTCTAATATTTCAGAAATATTAAATCTTACACGAATAAAATTTATAAAATTTGTGTTTTCTTTTAATTGTTCATATACTTTTACATAAATATCATCTGGTATTAATTCCATTTTATCTCTTTCAATTTCTTCATATATTTCAGTATGTTTATTTACTTTATTATTTGATTTAATTATTTTTAATGATTTAAATTTTAAATTTTTATATTTATCTGTAATATTTTTAGTTATAATTTCATTTTTTAAGAATTGCAGATTTTTACCAAAATTTAAATTTGTTGCGATATTTGTATCTGCATGAACTTTTGTAATTCCGAGAAGCTTTGTTTGAATAGTATTATTTAATTCATTTATAGCATCTCTTATTTTTTTTTCTGTTACTTCAACATCTCTTATTTCTTTTGATTTTAATGGTATTTCATATTCATGATTTGTTCCATCAAATATTGTTATTTTTAATATCATCTGCGTATTATCAATTATTTTAACACTATAATTTAACTTTAATATACCATCACTAAATCTATCAAGTACTTTACCTAAAAATTTAGCTAAATCTTTGTTTTTTAAATATGGAAGTTTAAAAACATTTTCATCAAGTTCTGTCATAAATTTTAAATTATCATTTTCAATTATTAATAAAATATCATTTTGTCTTTCTAATATTTTAAATATAAATTTATCAGTCATATTTTATATATATATTATATTATAAAATAAATGAGTTTAATCGCAAAACAAATTGATAATGTTAATGAAGAAGAAGAAAAACCAAAAATTGAATGGTCTAGAGAACAAGAAGAATTATTAGCCGTATGGGCAGATAAAGCATTATGCTACAGATGGCTACATGATTTAGCAGAAAAAAAATTTACTCGTTTAAATAACTCTATTCAAATTCCTGTTATTATTTTATCAACTTTAACTGGTGCGACTAACGTCGGAATTGATTCTATTTTCCCATTAAGCATGAAACAATACGCAAACATTGGAATAGGTGTTGTTTCTATTGCAACAGGAATTATTACAACCGTTGGTAACTTCTTAAGATATGCTCAAAATATGGAAGGTCATCGTGTAGCATCAGTGCATTGGTCTAAGTTTCATAGAAATATATCAGTTGAAATTGCATTACACCCAGATCAACGCCAAGATCCCGTAGAATTTTTAACTGTTTGTCGTGCCGAATTAGATAGACTTGTAGAACAATCACCCTCTATGCCAGATGATATTATCGCAAGATTTGAAGCTAGATTTAAAGATGTACAAATTAGCAAACCCGAAATATGTAATAGTCTAGAAACTACTAAAATTTATAAACCATCAACAGGATTATCCCAACCAAATACACCAAAAACTCCTGATAAATCAACATTTCTTACTAATAAAATATTTAGTGGATTTAAAAAACAAAAAAAATCAGAAAGTACATCAGATAATAAATCAGATAATAAATCAGACAATAAACAAGATAATAAACAAGATAACAAACCCGATAATAAAACAGATGAATCTGTTGAATCTGTAATTGTTTTTGATAATAATACACCTAAACCTAAATTACAAGATGAATTAAATACTCAATCACAAATAAGTAGTCGTTTACATGCCGATATACTCAATTCTCTCAACAAATAAAAATTTAACAATTAAATTTTTATAAATTAATTTACTCATCAACCACAATTACCTTATAGTTTTTGACAGCCTCAATCATCATTGAGTACGGAGTCATCTCTTTATCATCCAAAAAGAACTTCAACATCTCCGCACTGAAGCCACTCATTAGAGCAACTCCTGGTGTGTCTTTACGAACCGGAAACGACGTGTGAGTATCACGAAGATTCCAAAATACAATTTGCGGAATTTGATATCCCGCTTTAGTATACATTGCTTTAACATGATCATAACCAGTTCCGTAGTTAGGACCTGTATTGGCATTATCAAATTGCATATCAGTAAATACAAAAATCTTCTTAATCATTTGCTCGGGCTTCAAATTATAAGTCTGTGCCTCTGCCAATAACATCTTAAATACTGCAAGAAAATCAGTATTCATTTCCCAATGTGCGTGCTGTAGAGAGTCAACCTTCGCAGAAAGTGTCTCTCCAACAACAACATGCCACTTAGGAACAACACTAAAAGTAATTACCTTATTCTTAAATGGAGGAGCAGTCAGTTCTGATACTACAAGTCCAAGAGCAATACAAACCTCCATCGGAACTCCAGACATAGAACCACTCACATCACAAACTGCCATAGTATTACTAAATGTGCCAGCAGTACGTAGACGAGAAATTAACGCCTGCCACTGAGCATCTACAGTAGGATCTTCTGACGCATGGTGCATATAATTGCGCACAAGTTCATGAGGCTGAATACCCTTCGTATTCATTTTAGCCTTACCCTGCATAACTTTCATTAAGTAAGCACGGAAAGACTCTGAGCAATGCTTCTCGAATGCCTTCTTCTGCTTCTTCATGGCAGTTGCAGGAACACGCTCAAAATTAATCTTATCCCATTGACGAGAACTTTCATAAGCCTCGAGAATCTCCAAATTAGCACGGAGCTTCGTCAGAGTCTTACGATAAGTCTTCATATTCCACTTACAAAGTTTGGCGATCTTATGTGCCGCCTTAAACTTCTTATCATACTCACACCCTTCAGTTGGTGCCCACTTCGGCGCTAAACTTATAGACACCTTAGTATCAGCAGGAGCATCTGATAACTTCTTATCGTCATCAATTAATGTAGAAGAAAATAACTCATACTCTGCATCAGGAACAATTGGATGCGAATTCATACCTGCTAACTTTAACAAATCCTTATAGCATCCTACACTCACAAATCCAGGTAGATTCATAAGATAAGTACGAGGCTTGTTCATCTTAAGATGATCAAATGCAGTTAGTGAGACAAGCTTCTCTTGCTTGCCATTACCAATACAATCACGCAAATTCATTAAAATCTGGAGTGCAAGTTGCGGATTCTCCTTATAGGCAGCCTCAAACATCTCCTTAACCTTAGCAGCAGGAGTGTCTCGGACAACACTTGCGAAGAAATCAAGACAATTAGAACCAGTCGAATCATATGCTGCCATTCCATTTTCAGTAACAACATTAGGTACAATCTTCGGCGCGACCATCGCAGTCCATTTTGAGATAAGAGCTGTAGCTGCCATTTTTGTCGTATTAATTTATATGAGTATATCTTTAAGTTGATTAATTTTCAATTTTTATTTGATTTCATTTATGAAATCAAATAAAAATTAGTGTGAGCAACGCGAGAGATCAATTTTTTAGATTTCATAAAACAGTAAACTCCTCATCCCAAGGATGCCAATATCTCTTACTAAAATGTTGAACTATATTATTTGGTTTAATATGAATTCTAAATATTCCAGAAAATAATCTAATTAATTCATTTACGTTTGTATCATCACTAAAATCATTGAATATATCATTATATAAAATTACATTTTTTGATATATTCGGATCTTTTATATTTGTATCAGAATGCGAAATAATAGTATCATATTTATCTAAATTCTTACGTAATATATATTCATCTATTTTATACATTATATCATTATTTAATTGAATTACATTATGTAATGTAAATTGATCACATGGACAATCATTATATATTAATGTTTCTGTACCAACACCAAGAACTTTCTTATCTTTTAATTCATCAACATCCTTTAATTCTGATAATTTTATTACACCTTCAATATTTGGAATATAATATTCTTCCTTTATTTCTGGATCTTTTTCACGTTGAATAAATGTATATCTAAATAATTCTTTCATATCAAAATAATCATCCAATAGAAATAATTTATCTTTAACAAAAAACTCTTTAAATATTAATTTACGTTTCATTACACGAGATATTGATAAATAATTCAAAAAATTTTCAATTAATTCATACACAGAATCAAATTTATTTTTATTAAATATAATGTATCCATCAAATTCATTTAATCTTTTAAAATCTTCTGTTATATCATCATGCATTCTTTGACCTAAATGAGTTATCTGTTTTGGATATTTTAAAACTATTTCATCTACTTCTCTATAATAATGATTAAAACTATCATGAATTAACATATTATTTTTATATTTTGGATAAATAAATTTTGATAGAAAAAATTGATCAACATTATATTGATTCAAATCTTTCAAATTAGAATTATTAATTATTTCTTCTATATTTGATATTCCACTACAATTAAATCCAAATAATCCAGCCATAATATGTTCTTTATGATTTGGATGATCACGAATGATATGTAATCTTTTTTTTGAATTTAAAAAATCAGTCATCATCATTTTTTCACGATATGAAACAATGCTATCACAATCCCGTAAAAATACTATATTATCTTTTTTGATTGCTAAAAATCTAAAAAATTTTCCATCTTTAATATCACTATTATTCATATCAACTACTTGACACCCAAGTTCATTTAATTTATCTAATATCATACTATTTACATTTCTTACATAAAATCTAATTATCCAATCTTCACCAAATATCTCACGAATTTTTATTGCGTTGTTGATTGCACCCAAATTATATATGCTTTCACTACCGTATAAAGAAAATGAAAATATTTTTTCCATAGATTAAATATGATTTATTCTTTAAATCAATCATTTATAAAAAAATATGTTTACTTAGATTTTTGAGCTTCACGTTGTTCTTCAGGACTAAGATAATTCTCATCAATTCTTTCATCTGTAGTATCCTGGTTAGAATAATCCACCTTTTTAGTCGTTCTTAGAAAGTAATTTGAACTAGCTTTGGTTTTACAATATTCATCAAATGATTCCAATAATGTCATATTCTTCATTTCCAAAGTCTTAACCTGTTTCTGAAGCTTACTAACTTCAAATTCTAATTGTTGTTTACACTTAAAAAGAGAATCCAATTCATCTTTTAAATCATCTGCTTCAGTTGTAATATGATTTACCATTTCACTATATTCTTTAACCTCAGATGTTAGTTCATCAATTGTATTTGTCTTAAACATAAGCATCATCATCATGAAACCACATACTAATGTTGAAAAAAAACCAATCACAAAATCTCTATTTTGGAAGATAGTTGTAAGTAAATCCTTCGTTTCAT
>Ga0214921_10002597_pt1 | contig 29122 bp, 32 predicted proteins | sample LL1505_MetaG_FD_177992 | JGI IMG/M metagenome (GOLD analysis project Ga0214921, IMG submission 177992) | Freshwater microbial communities from Lake Lanier, Atlanta, Georgia, United States - LL-1505 | ecosystem: Environmental > Aquatic > Freshwater > Lake | place: USA: Georgia | collected...
TTTTTCTCGATCAGCATGATAAATGGCGTCATGCACTTGATTGGGGCCCTTGTAGTGGCCAATGACTTTCATAAACTGCTTGGGCGTTGGCGTGAACTCAAAGCCAAAACGGGTGGGGTAGCGGCCGGTCATCATGGCGGCACGAGAAGGCGCGCAGGTGGCATTGCCCGAATAGCTGGTTTCAAAATTGGCACCTTGCTGCGCCAAACTGTTGATGAAGGGGGTGGGCACGGTGCCCTTGGCCAGGCCACCGCCATTCAAGCTAATGTCGTTGTAGCCCAAATCGTCGGCCACAATCAAAATAACGTTGGGTGGTTTGGCGCCCGAACTGGCTTCAGGGCCTGCTGATTTGCCAGTTGGAATGGCCCAGGTCACTTCCCTGTTGGGCTCATGCTCCACCCTTAAAAATATTTTGACCACCCACAGCAGCACCTCAGCTTGGCCGCCTTTGACATAAAGCCCGCCCACCACCAACACGAAGGCTGAGATTAACAATCCGAAAGCAATGACAATTTTCTTCAGCATAAGTGGCCCAATGAGGCGGGTTTCAAAAACTGGGATCTTAATCCTCCCAACTTTTGCTCTAAATCAGAGAAAAACCCTTGAAAAAACAAGGATGTCATAAAAACATACATTCATGTATGGAAAATATAGCAAAATAATGCTTTATCGAGTAGCCCTCCAAAACCCTCGGTCCTATTGAAAGATCTTCATGTCTGAGCTTGCTGTTAGAAAATTATTGGTTGACCTCACCACGCCTTTTGAAAAGCGCTGGTGTGGTGGAGACGCCTTCAAGTCAGCGTTCTTCAATGCCTTGTCGATGAGCTTTCCGGTGGGCGAGCAGTTCTTCATTGATTCAGTCCGTGAAGGCGCCAAGCAAATGGACGACACCACACGTGAAAAATTTGCGGAAGAAGTGAAAGGCTTTATCGGACAAGAGGCTACCCACCGCCGCATCCATGCGCTGTTCAATGGCCACATAGAATTGCAAGGCTTCGCGAACATCATTGCAGAGCGCTCAGCCAAACGCATTAAAGCCAATGCCCATCAAAACGTCCGCCAACAATTGGCGGCCACAGCAGCCACTGAACACTTCACAGACATTTTTGCCGACTGGCTGTTAAGCCACTCTGAAATTTTTGAAGGCACAGAGCCGCGCCTCAGAACCATGTGGCAATGGCATGCTGCCGAAGAAGCCGAGCACCGTTGCACGGCCTTTGATGTATACAAAGCCTTGGGCGGCAATGAAGAATGGCGCATTCGCATTTTTCACTACGTGACCGTGACATTCATTGGCGATGTGATGCTTCAAACCATGCACAACCTGTGGCGCGATGGCAGCTTGTTCAAGCTCAGTACTTGGAAAAGCGGCTATCAGTTGCTGTTGTCCAAAGACGGCTTGTTCAGAAGCAATATTGGCCACTGGAAAGCCTACAAAAAAGCAGATTTCCATCCTGCTCAGCAGAGCGCTGTACTGTCAGAGCAATGGCTGCAAAACAACACCAGCGCTTACAGCTTGGTGGGAAAAAGCGTTTAAATCATTCGAGTCTCAGCCACTCGATGGCTGATTCAATCTGCTTTGATGTTGCGAGATTGAATCAAGTTTTTCCAACGTGTAAATTCAGAAGCTTGATAGGCCGTGAATTGCTCGGGCGTGTTGGCCACAATTTCAAAACCTAGTTCCAGTAATTTAGGCTTCACTTGGGGATCGTTCAGTGCGCTCACAATGGCCGCATGCAATTTGACCTTGATGTCTGAAGGCATTCCCTTAGGGGCCGCAACAGCTTGCCAAGAGTAAACATTGGCCTCTTTGATACCCAACTCTTCTAAAGAGGGCACATTGGGTAACAAAGGCGAACGCTTGATGCTGGTAATCGACAATGCCCGCAGTTTGCCCGCCAAAATTTGAGGCATGGCCGTGTTGATGTTCATGAAAGAGCTGTCTATTTGTCCGCCAAGCAAATCGGTCATGACAGGGCCACCGCCTTTGTAGGGTACGTGAATGCCCGTGGTGTTGGTTTGTTGCCAGAACAACTCGGCGGTGAGGTGATCACTGCTGCCATTGCCAGACGAGGCCATGGTGAATTTATTGGGATTTGCCTTGTGAAAAGCAATCACATCTTGCATCGTCTTGTGGGGTGAACTGGCTGGTACCACCAACACATTGGGCGCTTGAACCGCAATGGTGATGTAGTCAAAATCTTTAAGGGCATCGTACGGAACTCTGGCCAGCAAGTGCGGCGCAATGACAAAAGGGCCCAATGAAGAAACAAACAAAGTATGGCCATCGGGTGCAGCACGTGTGACAAAACCTGCACCGATGGTGCCCGTGGCACCCGCCTTGTTGTCAATGATGAAAGTGCCGCCCAGTTTCTCTTGCAACTTAGGTGCCAGCGTGCGAGCAATCAAGTCGGTAGAGCCGCCAGGCGGAAATGGCACCACCAGCGAAACCGTTTTATCAGGCCAGGCCATGGCACTAGAGATACAAACAGCAGATAACAAAGCACTCAGTATTTTTTTCATCATCGTTCCTTTGAATTTTGCAAACTGATCAAGTAATCGGCGCAGGATTGAACAACACCAAGGCATTGTTCAATTTCCAATGCTCCGCCCAAGTTTTCTGGCCGCTGGCCACTTCTAACAACAACTTGAACAACTCCAAACCGCCCTCTTCAATACTGATCTCACCATCGGCCACACGGCCAGCGTTCAGATCCATCAAGTCATGCCAGCGGTTTGCCAGTTCTGTGCGAGTGGCAATTTTCACCACCGGACATGCTTGCAAGCCATAGGGTGTGCCTCTGCCCGTGGTGAAAACATGCAAGTTCATACCCGCTGCCAATTGCAAGGTGCCACAAATGAAATCACTGGCAGGCGTGGCAGCAAAGACCAAACCCTTTTGACTCGGCTTGAGTTTTTCACCAGGCGACAGCACATGGTGAATGGGCAAGGTGCCGCTCTTGACAATAGAGCCCATGGCCTTTTCTACAATGTTGGACAAGCCGCCGGCTTTGTTGCCCGGCGTGGTGTTGGCACTGCGATCTGCGTGGCCTCTTTCCAAGTAGCGGTCGTACCAATCGAGTTCTCGCACAATGCTTTGCGCCACTTCAAGGCTGCTGGCCCTGTGTGTCAATTGTTCAACGGCATCACGCACTTCGGTGTTTTCACTGAACATGATGGTGGCGCCAGCACGAACCAGCAGATCGGCCGCATAGCCCACGACGGGGTTAGCGGTGACACCAGAGAATGCATCGCTGCCACCACACTGCACGCCCACCACCAACTCGCTGGCAGGCACTGTTTCGCGGCGTCTGGCATTCAGGCGCGCCAAGTGTGGCTTGGCACCTTCCACAATGTGCTGCAACATGGACATGAAGCCCACATGCTGGTCGTCTTGCAAACAAATGGTATCGGGTCCGTCAGTAGCCGTTCTTTCGTCGACCAGTGGAAAACTGCCTGGCGGCAACAAGCGCTGAGGTGGTAATTTTTCACAACCTAAACTGATCACAAACACTTCGTTGCCAAAGTTGGGATTGAGACTGATGTTGCGCAGGGTGCGAATGGGAATGACGGCATCAGGCGCATCGATGGCCACACCGCAACCATAAGTGTGCTCAATGCCCACCACATCGTCCACGTTGGGATACAAAGGCAACAACTCTTCTTTGATTTTTTGCACTGCAATAGAAACAACACCCGCCACACATTGAACTGTGGTGGTCACGGCCAAAATGTTGCGCGTTCCCACCGAGCCGTCTGAATTGCGAAAACCTTCAAAGGCAAAGCCCGTGAGCGGTTCTATGGGAGCTTGTGGCGCGGTGGCCATGGGTAAATTTTGGAAGTCTCTGGCGGCTGGAATGTCGAGCATGCGTTCATGCACCCAGCTGCCCGCTGGAATGTCGACTTTGGCATTGCCAATCTTGACGTTGTAGCGAATCACAGCTTGGCCAGCTGCGATGTCATTTAAGGCAACTTTGTGTCCCTGCGGCACAGCACCCAATAAGACCAGGCTGTCTTGGGACAAACCTTTTCGAACCCGATCTCCCAGCTTCAAGCCCCCAGCCGTCACCACAATGGCCACGTTGTCTGCAGGGTGCATCACAATGCTTGAATGAATGTCAGGGTTCACGAGATCAATGATAGCGTGTCGTCCTCATAGAATGACGCAGGCTAACCCGAACAAACCCTATGACCTACTCCCACCACACCCCCACCGTTGTGAAACTGCAAGTCATTCCCGTCGCTGGCAGGGACAGCATGCTGTTGAACCTCAGCGGCGCTCATGGCCCCTTCTTCACACGCAACATCTTGATCCTGACTGACTCTAGCGGCAACACTGGCATAGGCGAAGTACCGGGTGGTGAAAAAATTCGCAAAACACTGGAAGACGCACGCCAGTGGGTTGAAGGCCAAAGCATTGGCAACGCCAAGAACTTGCTCAACAGCCTGCAACAAAAATTTGCAGACCGCGATGCCGGTGGTCGTGGCAATCAAACCTTTGACTTGCGCGTGGCCATCCATGCAGTGACCGCCATCGAAAGTGCCTTGCTCGATTTGTTGGGTCAGCATTTGGGCGTGCCAGTGGCCGCTTTGTTGGGTGAGGGGCAACAACGCGCACAGGTTCAGGTCTTGGGCTATTTGTTCTACATTGCCGATCGACACAAAACAGACCTGCCTTACAACGCCGAACCCAATGCCAACAACGACTGGCAACGTCTGCGACACGAAGCTGCTCTCACGCCCGAAGCCATTGTGCGCTTGGCGCAAGCGGCGCAAGACCGCTATGGCTTCCAAGACTTCAAACTCAAGGGCGGTGCCCTGCGCGCAGAAGAAGAAGTCGAAGCCATTGTGGCCCTGCACGAAAAATTCCCAGAAGCGCGCATCACCTTAGACCCCAACGGCGGTTGGTTGCTTAAAGACGCCATTCGTTTGCTGCGCGATCATCGCAACACCATGGCCTATGCTGAAGATCCCTGTGGCGCAGAAGGCGTGTTTTCTGGCCGCGAAGTGATGGCCGAATTCAAACGGGCCACAGGACTGCCTACGGCCACCAACATGGTGGCCACAGACTGGCGAGAAATGGCGCACAGCATTCAATTGCAGTCGGTCGACATTCCTTTGGCCGATCCCCATTTTTGGACCCTTCAAGGTTCTGTCCGTGTGGCTCAGCTGTGCCAAATGTACGACCTCACATGGGGCTCACATTCCAACAACCACTTTGATGTTTCTTTGGCCATGTTCACGCACTGCGCTGCGGCAGCGCCTGGCAAAGTCACGGCCATTGACACGCATTGGATTTGGCAAGATGGGCAGTACCTCACGAAAGAGCCGCTGCAAATCAAGGGCGGCATGATCGATGTCCCCACGGCACCAGGTTTGGGCGTCAAGCTGAACATGGACGCAGTGGAAGCGGCACATCAACTTTATTTGCAACACGGCTTGGGCGCGCGCAACGATGCCATGGCCATGCAATATTTGATACCTGGCTGGACCTTCAACCCCAAAATGCCAGCCATGGTCAGATAAACGACTCATTTCAAGGAAGCCTGCATGCTGAACTCCAAAGCGTCTCCCCTCGTATTTTCAAAACTTTTGCTCACCGGTGCCGCAGGGCAATTGGGCCGTGAGTTACGTCCGCGCCTAAAGGCCTACTGCGATGTGCTTCGGGTCAGTGATCAAAATGATTTGGGTGTGGCCGCAGTTGGCGAAGAAATTCAAACAGCAGATTTGGCCAATGCATCGGACATGCAAACGCTGCTTAAAGATGTGAATGCTGTCGTCCATTTAGGCGGTGTTTCCACGGAGCAAGCTTGGGCGCCCATTTTGGCCAGCAACATTGTGGGCATGGTCAACCTTTATGAAGCGGCACGCTTGCAAGGCACCAAGCGCATCGTATTTGCAAGCTCCAACCACGTCACAGGCTTTTACCGACAAGACGAAGTGGTCAACACCAAAATGCCAACTAAGCCTGATGGTTTTTACGGCCTGTCCAAGGCCTTTGGCGAGGATCTCGCGGAATTGTATTGGGCGCGTTGGGGCATTGAGACTGTGAGTTTGCGCATTGGCTCTTCTTATGCAGAACCCAAAGACCGGCGCATGTTGGCCACCTGGCTAAGCTTTGATGATTTAGAGCGCTTGGTGGTCTCTGCTCTGACGGCCCCCATCGTGGGTCACACCATCATCTTTGGCATGTCAGACAACCAAACCTCTTGGTGGGACAACACACATGCCAAGCACATTGGCTACCGTGCGCTGGATTCTTCGGATGTTTTTAGACACGAAGTCGAAGCACGCCAACCGCACATCGACAGACATGACAAGGCCGCACTTTTCCAAGGCGGTGCTTTTGTCAAAATGGCACCTCACGGTGATTCAGCAACGCGCCCCGCTCAGCCCTGATGAAGCCCTGAAAGACCCCATTTCAAGTCAGGAATATTGATAAATATCAATAAAATCAATAAGTTATAAATTTAGCACTCCTCCCAAGAGAGTGCTAAAATCCAATACATTATGGAAAGGAGTTCTGGTATGACAAACCTCGCTGGATCCCTCGACACTGCACTCGCCCTGAAAAATCCATGGGCCGTAGTGCCTTCGTTGGGTCACCTCGATGCTTATATTTCTGCGGTCAACCGCATGCCCATGCTCACCCTGGAGCAAGAGCAAGAGTTTGCGCGCAAACTGAAAAATGAAAACGACCTGGAAGCCGCTGGTAAGTTGGTGCTCTCACACTTGCGCGTGGTGGTTTCTGTGGCACGTCAATATTTAGGCTACGGACTGCCGCATGCCGACCTCATTCAAGAAGGCAACATCGGTTTGATGAAAGCCGTGAAACGCTTCGACCCCGATCAAGGCGTGCGCTTGGTGAGCTACGCCATGCACTGGATCAAGGCTGAAATTCACGAGTACATCTTGAAGAATTGGCGCATGGTCAAGGTGGCCACCACCAAGGCACAACGCAAATTGTTTTTCAACCTCCGCTCTATGAAGCAAGGCCTCAAAGCCGAAGCCGATGAAGCCACAGGCACACACCGCGACACCCTCACCTCGTCCCAAATTGACAGCATGGCCAAAGACCTGAACGTCAAACGCGAAGAAGTGATGGAAATGGAAACGCGCATGTCTGGCGGCGATGTGCTGTTAGACCCATCTCCTTCCGACGATGGCGAAGTGGCTTATGGCCCCATCGCCTACTTGGCCGATGCGCACCACGAGCCCACCGCCATGATTGAAGCGCATCAGCGCGACCTGATGGCCAGCGATGGCATCGCCACAGCCCTTGCATCACTGGACGAACGCAGTCGCAGAATTGTGGAAGAGCGTTGGCTCAAGGTGAACGACGATGGCTCAGGCGGCTTAACGCTGCACGACTTGGCCGATGAGTTTGGCGTGAGCGCCGAGCGCATTCGTCAAATTGAAGTGGCAGCCATGAAGAAAATGAAATCTGCTTTGATGGAATACGCTGAGGCTTAAATTTCTTTCGTCTTCACCAAGCAAAAGAGGGCTAATGCCCTCTTTTTTTTCGTCCGCATTTTGAATGCTTGCAGCTTACTTCAACAACAGCTTGAAATCATCAGCCAGTGCTTGTGCGCCCATGCCATAGCGGTTGAACAATCGCACCCTGCCTTGTGTGTCAAAGGTATAGCTGCCCGCAGAGTGGTCCATGGTGTAGCTGGTCGGTGTTTTGCCTTCCACCCGCTTGAAATAAATTTTGAACTCTTTGGCAATGGCGGGCAGTTGCTCTTGCGTAGGCCTTAAGGCTACAAAGCTGGCATCAAAATTCTCAACATAAGCCTTCAACAATTCGGTTGTATCGCGTTCAGGATCAACCGTGACAAACACAGCTTGCAGTTTGTCGCCATCAGGGCCCAATAAGCGCTTCACTTCAGCCAACTCTTGCATGGTAGTAGGACACACATCAGGGCATTGGGTGTAGCCAAAGAACACCACCACCAACTTGCCTGAAAAGTCTTTCAACTTGCGCACCTGGCCGTTTTGATCAGGCAGGTTCAACTCTTTGGCGTAGTCTGCACCGGTGATGTCAACGGCTTTAAATGCGGGCTTGGGTTCTGAACAAGCACTCAGCCCCACCAAAGATAACGCCAAAGCACAGGCGCCAAATAACCTAAACCAAGAGGCTGAGAAACGTGTGCTGTTGAACATGAGAATCTTAGCTCGCATTAAAACAAATAGTGATCGACCAACAAGGCCGCAAACAACACACTCAAATGAATGAGTGAAAATTTAAAGGTCTTGCGCGCCAACTCATCAGAGTAATTGCGCCACAAGGCCCAAGCATAGCCAATGAACATCACACTCAAAATAACAGCCGCAACAAGGTACAACCAAGAACTCATGCCATAGGCAAAGGGCATGAGGCAAGAGGCCATGAGCACAATGGTGTAAAGCAAAACTTGAAGTCGCGTAAATTCATTGCCGTGCGTCACGGGCAACATGGGCAAGCCCGACTTGCGATAGTCTTCTACGCGGTACAAAGCCAGCGCCCAAAAATGCGGTGGTGTCCACAAGAAAATAATCAAGAAAAGAATGAGTGCCTCAGGGCCCACATCGTTGGTCATGGCGGCCCATCCCAACACGGGCGGCATGGCGCCTGATGCGCCGCCAATCACAATATTTTGCGGCGTCAGTGGTTTCAAAATAACGGTGTAAATGATGGCGTAGCCCACAAAGGTGGCAAAGGTGAGCCACATGGTGAGCGGGTTGACTGCAAAGTACAAAATAACCGAGCCTATGCTGCACAGCACAGCAGAAAACAACAGGGCTTGCATATCACTCAATTGACCCTTGGCCGTGGGACGCCAAGACGTGCGTTTCATTTGAGCGTCAATGGTCTTTTCAACCAAACAATTGAAAGCAGCAGCAGCGCCTGCCACCAACCAAATGCCTACACAAGCAATGAAGCCCAATTGCACTTCTTTCCATGTGGGCACACCCGGCACAGCCAAGACCATGCCAATGAGCGCGCAAAAAACAATCAGTTGTACCACCCGCGGTTTCATCAGGGCGTAGTACTGGCGCCAAGGGGAGCCAGCTTGTAATTCGGCAGCGGTGCTCATGCAGCAGGCCTTCTTAAAAAATTATTCATGATCATCTTTGAATTTTGCTTCGGCTCAGCATGTAAGTGAGGGTCATCATGAGAGCGCCCGCACCGCCGGTGTGCGCAACGGCTGCTAGCAAGGGCCAATCTAACACGACGTTAGACAAGCCTGTGATCAATTGAAGGGTTAACAAGGCAAATAAAACGCGCGTGAGGCCAGGCAAGATGTCGGATTTTTTAAACTGCCACAACATGATGGCTGCGAAAGTCAAAACGAACAACGCCATGAGCCTGTGCACAAAGTGAATTGAAACCAAGGCCTCCATGGGCAAGTATTGTCCCTTAGAGTCCATGCCTAAACCGCGCCAAATTTCAAAACCTTGGAAGTTCCACGCTGGCCACCACTGGCCATTGCAATCTGGAAAGCCAGTACATGCCAGCACGGCGTAATTGGTACTAACCCATGCGCCAAAAGCAATTTGAAGTGTGAGGAAAACAGCAGCGGCCCAAATGAGTTGGCGATGGAATTTGCCAATGGTTTGGCGCTGCGATGCTGGCTTCCAAGCCACTTGCGCAGACAGCAACACCAGCAAACCAATGCCGCCCAACAGGTGCAAAGTGACAATGGCCGGAGAGAGTTTCAGGGTGACAGTGAGCGCGCCAAATGCACCCTGCATGCAAACCCAAAACAAGGTAAGCCATGCCCAAAAAGGTTTGACTTGCCATGCACCGTTAAAAGAAAATTGCCCCTTCCAACGCTGCCAAGTGCTGCTAAGCGCCAACACCAAAATCAAAAAACCTACCGCCATGGCCAAATAGCGATGAATCATTTCGATCCATGCTTTGCTTTGCGTCACAGGGCCTGTGGGCATTGCAGTTTGCGCAGCATCAATGTGCACTACAGCGCCAATGGGACTGGCACTGCCATAACAACCTGGCCAATCGGGGCATCCCAAACCAGAATCGGTGAGCCGGGTGAAGGATCCAAACAACACCAGATCAAATGTGAGAAACAAAGTAAGCACAGTCATGGCACGCAATTTGGAATTGACCGGGTTGTGTCGATGCCGATACAAGGTCCACGCCAAGGGCAGCAGTGCAATGAGCACACCCATGCCCAGCAATCGCAGTGTGGGTGAGAGGTTGTACAAGTCGACTTCGGTCATTGGATTAACGGCCTGGCGTGTCCCAGAACGCAGAGGCTTTCAGAAGTCGATCTAGGTCTTTTTTGGCTTTGGCCGCAGCCGCCAATTCAATGCCAGGCGGAAAGCGCATCATCCAATTGCCCATGGGGTCGACCACATACAAATGCTCAGACAATTGCCGACCGACAGCGGGTTGTAGCCATTCAGAAATACTTTCTGAACTCACCCTTAAGACAGTGGCCTGAGACAAGGCTGGCATGAGCTTCTCATCGACGGGCGCATCGCCCGTGGCCAACCACACCCAATCGATGCGCTCTTTTTCTTTGCCCAAGGACTCGCGCAATTGACGCTGAAAATACAAATGCTTTTGACAAGCCTCATCGCATGCGGCATCGGCCACACTGACCAACAACCATTGACCCTTGAGAGAATTCAATGCCACTTTGTCGCCATTGAGTTTGGAGACTTCCATAGCGGGCAAGATGCGCTGCGGCTGAATGAGTTCACCATGATTGCGACGGCCTTCTGGGCGAATGACGTAATAAGTGAAGTAAGACGCAATGACCGGCGATGCACACACCAACAACACGGCCAACATTTTCCAGCGCCCTGCGCGTGTGCGCTTCTCATCCACCATCACGACTTCGTGCGGGTTGGGCAGGGTGTGAACCGTCATGCTCAAGGGAGCGTCTTCCCGTTGGGCGGGCTCAGCTAGAGGCAGTGTCTTTGGAGTTGAAGCGGGGTCGGACAATTTGGAACCAGACATAAAGCAATGCAATCAAAAGCGCCAATCCAAACCATTGGAAGGCATAACCGTAGTGTTTCTCAACACCTGTTGCGGCCTGCGGCCATTCACGAAGCAAACCTTCAGAGGCTGCACCCATTTGAATGACTGAGATTTCCAACAAGGGCAAGCCAGTCTCAACACGAAAATCTTGCAGATCTAGATTTTGCCGTATTACCGTCTTGGCTTCCTCGCCAAGCGCATAAAGCTTGGATGGCGGCAAGGCTATCAAACCATTGAGAACAACTGTACCTGTGGTCGTTTGAATGGCTGGCAAACGAGAGCGGTCGGTAAAGTCTCGGCCGACCCAGCCGCGTTGCACCAAGACCACGGCGCCTGTGGTTTGCACTTTGAAGGGCGTCATGACGTAAAAACCAGGGCGTGCGTTCATTTGGCGGTTGTCTAAATAGACGGTGTATTTGTCTAACCACTCGCCTTCCAATTGAATGGGCCGATGCAACAACCCAGCGCGATTGCCTGCTGTGTCTTGGGGGCTTCCTAAAAAAGAGCCTTCAAGAACTGGCATTTGGCCCTTTTGTGTGATTTCGGCCTGCCAATCAAGTTTGGTCTGGGCTCTGCCCAACTGCCAAAAACCCAATGAACAAGTGATACCGACGCACACAAGCGCCAACAAGAACCACAGCACCGATTGAAGGCGTGAGTTCTTTTTCAAAGGGGCGGAAAATGCCGACCAACTCATCCGATAATTCCATTCATGAAAATACTTGTTGCACTGGCGTTTCTTGCCATTTTGGCCAGCCTTGGCTCGGCCCTCTTTTACATGATGCGCGGCGGTGTCAAAGACACCTCTGAAGGGGCCGATCAACCGCTGGCCCCTAAAGGCAATATGGTGAAGGCTTTGGCCTTTCGCGTGGGTCTCTCCATTGTGCTCTTCATCTGCATCTTGATCGCTTGGAAATTGGGCTACATCCAACCCTCAGGCATTCCACCAGGCGCTTAATTGACTTAGCAACTGACTTGCTCTGGCTATTCACAAAAAAAGCGCCCATGGGCGCTTTTTTCTTGCAAGGCAAAACCAAATTACATCCAATAAACCAAGATGTACAAACCAAGCCAGACCACGTCCACAAAGTGCCAGTACCAAGCCGCACCTTCAAAACCGAAGTGACGGTCTTTGGTGAAATGACCCTTTTGCAAACGCAAGGTAATGAACAGCAACATGAGCATGCCTATGAACACGTGAAAGCCGTGGAAGCCCGTGAGCATGTAGAAGGTAGAGCCATAAACACCTGAGCTCAACTTCAAATTCAGATCACCCCATGCATGGGCATATTCGTAGCCTTGCACGAACAAAAACACCAGGCCCAAAATAACCGTCATCCACATGAACTTGATGGTTTTGCTGCGGTCGCCATGCTGTAAAGCGTGGTGCGCAATGGTCAAAGTGACACCCGAAGTCAACAACAACGCAGTGTTGATGGTGGGCAACCAAAAAGGACCCATGGTTTGGAAAGGCTCAATAATGCCCGCAGGAGAAGCTGTTGCGCCAGCAACCACTGAGGGCCAAACCGCTTTGAAGTCAGGCCACAAGAGTGCATTTTCTAAGCTGCCCAAGGCAGGCAAGGAGTGAGAGCGTGCCCACCACAAAGCGGTGAAGAAAGCACCGAAGAACATCACTTCAGAGAAGATGAACCACGTCATGCTCCAGCGGTATGACAAATCAATCTTGTGACCAAACTGCCCGCTTTCGCTTTCGCGGATGGCCTCACTGAACCACTGGAACAGGACCACTAAAAACCAAATCAAACCTGCGAACAGAGAGTATTTACCCCACTCCTCGCCATTGATCCATTGGCCTGCGCCAAGGATCAACAAGAACAATCCAAACGCAGCCATGGCTGGATGCCGTGATGGATGGGGCACATAGTAATAAGGCGTTGTGCCGTGTGCTGTAGAACTCATACTTGCTCCTGCTCTCTCTTAAACCAAATCTGTCTGAAAAATTTACAAAGTGATGGGCTGTGCCACCACCCAATTGACCAAGGCAATTAAGCCCAAAACAAAAATCAGTGCCAAAAATATGCCAACCACAATCACATGAAAAGGGTTGAGCTTGGCCATGTCTTCGTGGCTCTCGCTGTTTTTTCTAATGCCAATGAAAGACCAAAGCACCGCTTGCACGGTGCGAAAAATTGACATCTCACCTCCACCGCTCATGAACCCACCTTTGGCGAGATCAACGCTGCTGGAACTGCTGCCACTGGCGTAGAGGTTGGCGCAGGCGGCGTTTTGCCACCCACTTCAAAAAATGTGTACGACAAGGTAATGGTGGTGACATCTTTGGAAAGCTTAGGGTCAATCACAAAGGCAACCGGCCATTCTTTCTTTTCACCAGGCTCCAGGGTGTACTGATTAAAGCAAAAGCACTCTAACTTGTTGAAGTGCGCTGCCGCTTGATTGGGCGCATAACTGGGAATGGCTTGGGCCGCCATGCGGCGGTTTTGCACATTTTGGAATTGGTACATGACCGTTGTGAGTTCACCCGGGTGAACCTGCACTGAACGCTGCGCTGGCTTGAAGTCCCAAGGACCGCGCGCATTGGCATCAAACTCAATCGTGATGGTGCGCGAATAATCGACTTGCGTGTTGCCTACCTTGACGTCTTTGCCAGCAGCGCCATTGCCCGGCACTTGTCGCTCTGAAAGCGACAAAATGTTGATGCCAGTCATCTCACAGATGTGTTTGTAGATGGGAATGAGCGCATACCCAAAAGCGAACATGCCCGCAGCAACAATGGCCAACTTGCTGACCATTTTGATGTTTTCGCGGTACAGGCTCATATTGCTTTTTAGAATGCGCGGGTTGTTAGCGGGAAGTCAGCAAAATCATCTTGACCAAGAAGCCCACAAAGAAAACCACAGCCACTGAGGCCAAAATAAGGCCCAAGCGCGCGTTGCTTTTCTTTTGTTCAGAGCTTGTGGTCATGATGCTTCAATGTTTCTCTTAACCAATCACGCGGGTTGCCGTGGCATTCAGCTTGGGGGGGTTTTCAAAAGTGTGGAAAGGTGCTGGAGAAGGAACTTCCCACTCCAAACCTTCAGCAGCTTCCCATGGTTTTTGAGCTGCCTTTTCGCCCTTACCGCGCATGCAAGGCAGCACCACGAACAAGAAGAAATAAACCTGCGCAAAACCGAAGAAGAAACCACCCACAGATGCAATGGCATTGAAATCGGCGAACTGCATGGGGTAGTCGGCATAGCGGCGTGGCATACCGGCCAAGCCCAAGAAGTGCATGGGGAAGAAGGTGACGTTGAAAGAAATGAGCGACCACCAGAAGTGCAGCTTGCCGCGGCCTTCGTTGTACATCACGCCTGTCCACTTAGGCAACCAATAATAGGCGCCCGAGAACATGGCAAACAAAGAGCCTGCCACCAACACATAGTGGAAGTGAGCGACCACGTAGTAAGTGTCTTGCAACTGAATGTCGATGGGCGCCATGGCCAAAATCAAACCTGTAAAGCCGCCCATGGTGAACACGAAGATGAAGCCAATGGCAAACAACATAGGTGTTTCAAAGGTCATGGAGCCGCGCCACATGGTGGCAATCCAGTTGAAAATTTTCACAGCGGTTGGCACTGCAATCAGCATGGTGGCGTACATGAAGAACAACTGGCCTGTAACGGGCATGCCGGTTGTGAACATGTGGTGAGCCCACACAATGAAAGACAGAATGGCAATGGAAGAAGTGGCGTACACCATGGAGGCATAGCCGAACAACCTTTTGCGTGAAAACGCTGGCACCACTTGGCTGATGATGCCGAAGGCCGGCAAGATCATGATGTACACCTCGGGGTGACCGAAGAACCAGAAAATGTGTTGGTACATGACGGGATCGCCGCCGCCAGCAGGGTTAAAGAAGCTGGTACCGAAGTGACGGTCAGTGAGCGTCATGGTGATGGCGCCAGCCAACACAGGCATGACCGCAATCAGCAGGTACGCCGTAATGAGCCATGTCCAAGCAAACATGGGCATCTTCATGAGCGTCATGCCAGGGGCGCGCATGTTCAGAATGGTCACAATGATGTTGATGGAACCCATGATGGACGAGGCGCCCAAGATGTGCAATGCAAAAATACCAGCGTCCATGGACGGGCCCATTTGCAATGTCAGGGGTGCGTACAAAGTCCAACCTGCAGCAGGTGCGCCGCCAGGCATGAAGAAAGATCCAGCCAACATCACCGCCGCAGGAATCATGAGCCAAAAGCTGAAATTGTTCATGCGGGCAAAGGCCATATCGGCCGCGCCAATTTGCAAAGGAATCATCCAGTTGGCAAAGCCCACAAAGGCCGGCATGATGGCGCCAAACACCATGATCAAACCGTGCATGGTGGTGAGTTGATTGAACAACTCAGGATTGACCAATTGCAAACCTGGCTGATACAGCTCTGCGCGAATGAGCAGGGCCAAAATGCCGCCAATCATGAGCATGGTGAAGCTGAACAGCAAGTACAAAGTACCGATGTCTTTGTGGTTGGTGGCAAACACCCAACGGCGCCAGCCTTCTGGGGCACCATGGTGGTCGTCGTGACCATGGGCATGATCGTGAGGATGTAGAACTGCGCTCATCTTGAATTCCTTTAAATACTTTTCAAAGTACCAAATTACTTGCGGGCGGCCAGCACTTCAGCCGGTTGCACCACTTGCCCAGTCTTGTTAGACCAATTGTTTTTCGTGAAAGTGATCACTGCCGCAATTTCGGTATCGGACAGTTGTTTCCATGCAGGCATGGTCTGATTGTTTTGACCGTTCAACAAAACCATGATTTGTTTGGTTTTGTCAGCATCTAGAACCACGGCAGCGCCATCGAGGGCCTTGATGGGGCCAGCGCCCTTGCCAGTGGCTTGGTGACATGCAACGCAATTGGCGGCATACACTTTTTCACCACGCTTCAGTGAGTCTTCCAATGCCCAGACTTTGCTGGGGTCGTCGGCTTTGGCAGCCATTTTCTTTTTCTCAGCATCAACCCACTTTGTGTAGTCTTCAGCAGACACAACCTTCACATGAATAGGCATGTAGGCGTGTTCTTTGCCGCACAACTCTTGGCACTGACCGTGAAAATCACCCACGCGGTCTGCACGGAACCAAGTGTCACGCACAAAGCCAGGAATAGCATCTTGCTTGATGCCCAAGGAAGGCACAGCAAATGCGTGAATCACGTCGTTTGCAGTTGTGATGACTCGAACTTTTTTGCCAACGGGAACCACCAAGGCGTTGTCGACTTTCAACAGGTAATCGTCGCCAGCGGGTTTACCTGCGTTGGACATTTCGCGATGCGCATTGTCGAGTGTAGAAATGAAGCCGATACCTTCGCCTTCGCCTTTGATGTAGTCGTAGCCCCACTTCCATTGGTAGCCAGTGGCTTTAACGGTGAGGTCGGCATTGGTGGTGTCCTTGGAGGCGACCAACACTTTGGTCGCTGGCAAAGCCATCAAGATCACGATGATGAAAGGCACGATGGTCCAAATGATTTCAACCGTCATGGACTCATGAAACGTGGCGGGCTTGTGACCCACTGACTTGCGGTGCTTCCAAATGGAATAGAACATGACAGCAAACACAGCCACAAAAATGACAGTGCACAAGACCATCATGAACACATGAAGGGAGTGTTGCTCTTCGGCAATTTTGGAGGCTGCAGGGTGAAAGTCCAATTGATTGACAGCGGGGCCGCCAGGCAAATCGTTAACGGCATAGGCAGCAGTCGCGGCCCATGCACCAGCCCAAATACCTGCTTTGCTGAGCAAAGAGGACAATGTTTTGGAAATACTCTTCATAGTTTTCACAAACTTCCAAGTTTCAAATGAAACCACTACAGTTATAAAAAAGGGGAACTCTGAGTTTCACACCGTTGACCGCTCAAAAAGCACCAGTCATTGGGGTTAACGCGAGGAATTTTAACCGAGTTGAAGGGCTTCTTTGCGCTTTATCAAACTTGATCGTGTTTCTTTTGGGGAATTTGAAGCATTTGACGCATGTCATCCAAGTCAATTTCGCTCTGTGAAGTTATTTTGACGCGTGCTTGTGGTTTAAGTGCATGCCCATAAACCACCTCGAAAGTGAGCGCCAATCGGCCTTCCGAGTCAATTTGCGCCAGTGACAAAAGGGCTTGTTGGAAATGTTTGTACCAGTTTTTGCCACGCAAGCCCTCAAACCTGCTGACGTGAAAATTACGCCCTAACTTACGCAAATCTTCAACAAGCTTTTCTGGATTGACATAAGTCAAGGTGATCTTTTCCATGTCCATCACGGGTTCTGCAAAACCTGCATGCACCAACATGTCGCCCCAGTCGTGCATGTCGGTGAATTCATGCGATGGCACGGGCCAGCCCAAGCGGGCGTAAACCGTTCTTAATTCTTGCAGAGTGTCAGGGCCCAAACAAGAAAACATCAAGAACCCATCGACGGCCAAAACACGATGCCAATCGGCCAACAAGGCTTGAGGGTCTGCGGCTTGGTGAAGCAACATGTTGGCCCAGACCATGTCCATGCTGTGAGGTTTCAAAGGGGCGGTTTTTAACTTCGACTGAAACCAAGTCAAGGGCTTCCACCAGGGCGCTGATGCATTGGCTTGAACCCACGCCATTTCATCTTTTCGATCTGCCCACACATGGCCAACGGCTTGCGGATAGCGCCGCTGCAGCAAGGCCAAAACATTGAGACCGGCACGCAGCGGATTCCAACAAACCCAAGTTTTGGGTTGCAAACGGATGAACTCAAGTCTTTCCTCCATTCGCCTTGCCACTTCTTCGTGCAGCCAAGGCGAAGTCATGCTGCTTGGTTTAAAGGGCTTTGGGCCCAAGGCCATTGCGGCCCATCTGCGTGCAGCAATGGGGTCTAGGCTTGGCGGGCGTTCTTGGGGCATGCGAATGAAGGCAATTTGAAAGCTATTGGGTCAGTACGCGGAGTATATTGATTTGCAATGCACCTCCCTAGTCAATGTGCCATTTGCAAAGCTTGGCCCTCTCATGCCATTTGCGATGCATGTGTGGCCGCTTTTGGTCGGCCGGTCCTTAGGTGCCAACAATGCGCCGCTGAATCAACGCTCCCAATTTGCTCTGCTTGCCTTCAAAATCCACCCCTGCTCAATGCGTGTTGGGCAGCCACGTCTTACACCTGGCCTTGGGTGTCGCTCATTGCGCAGTTCAAGTTTCAAAGCCAGCCTAGCTGGGCAAGGCATTTTGCCTTGTTGATGCACAGCACACCCTTTGTAGCCGACGCCATTGAGCAAGCGCATGTGCTGATCCCTATTCCGCTCTCGTTCAAGCGCCTTTCTGAACGGGGCTTTAACCAATCCTTGGTGTTGTCGCAGCAATTGAGCCTTGAAAAAACACACCCCAGCAGCTTACTGAGAATGCGTAACACCCTGGCACAAAGCTCCTTGCCCCGAAATGAAAGACTGACTAACTTGAAAGGTGCATTTGCGGTAGCGCCATTCATGGCCGCCCAACTCAGAGGGAAACGCATCTTGCTCATCGACGATGTCATGACCAGTGGCGCCACACTCAATGCAGCGGCACAGGTTTTAAAGCAAGCCGGTGCTGCTCAGGTTTCAGCCTTGGTATTTGCCAGAACACCCGCCTAAAGCAACGACAATAGCGCCATGTTTCAAATTGTTTTGGTAGAACCCGAAATTCCGCCCAACACGGGCAATGTGATTCGCCTTGCGGCCAACACAGGCTGTGCCTTGCACCTTATTGAGCCGCTGGGTTTTTCCATGGATGACAAGCACATGCGGCGCGCTGGGCTTGACTATCACGAGTACGCCAAGGTCAAGCGGCATGCCGACTGGGCTGAATTTTTAGCCACCGAACAACCCAACTTAGCGCGCGTGTTTGCCCTCACCACACGCGGCACACGTTATGTCCAAGACGCATCTTTTCAAAAAGGCGATTGGTTGGTGTTTGGCGCCGAGACGCGCGGACTAGCGCCTGAGTTGCGTGAAAGCTTTGCCCCCGAAAACCGCTTAAAACTGCCCATGCTAGAAGGCCAGCGCAGCTTGAACCTGTCTAACAGCGTGGCCGTGACGGTGTATGAGGCATGGCGGCAAAATGCTTTTGCTGTGCCGCCTCAACCCTTGGTTTAAACGTAATAACGCGCCAAAGATTCTGCAATGCAAGCGGGCTTTTCGGAGCCCTCGCGCTCAATGCTCATCTCCCATGTGAACTGCATGCCATTGCCATCAATCGGGACGGCATTCAACAATTTCATATGACCGCGCAACTTGCTGCCCACTGGCACAGGGGACGTGAAGCGAACTTTGTTCAAGCCATAGTTCACGCCCATGCGTACATTTTCAATTTTGATGGCGCTTTGAGACAACTTGGGAATGAGCGACAAGGTCAGAAAGCCATGCGCAATGGGCGCACCGAATGGGCCTGCCTTGGCTTTTTCCACATCGATGTGAATCCATTGGTGATCGCCTGTGGCCTCGGCAAACATGTTGACTTGCTCTTGCGTGATTTCGGTCCATGGAGACACTGCCACGGTTTGGCCAATGCACCCTGCGAGTTCTTGAAGTGTTTGAAATGTTTTCATAGCGTGCACTCTAACCAGCTTTTGATCAGAGATCAATCACCACATTTCCCAATTGACCCGCTTCAACGGCTTCGTGGGCTTGCACAATTTGATCCAACGAAAAGCGAGCGCCAATGGTGTGCTGAAGTTGCCCTGCTGCCAGCAATTCGTTCGTGCGATTGACACACCAAGTTCTGTCTGCCGGCAACAAGTCGTAGACCAAGAAAAATTTCAACCCAAGGGAGTTGAATAACAGGGGGCGAAACGTCAACGGAATATCGCCCACCACATTGGAGCCATATCCAATCAATTGCCCATGCGGCGCTAGGCCACCTTGGGTGACCCACTGCGATGCCGTTGCAAAGTCCATGTCAATGATCACATCGACACCACGGCCACCACTGAATGCTTTCAAGCGTTCAATCACAGGCTCTGTTTTGTAAAAAATGGTTTCAACCGCACCTGCAGCTTTGGCGTGCGCAGCCTTCTTTTCTGAACCCACTGTGCCAATGACTTGTCCACCATATTGCGTCACCATTTGAGTGATGTAGTGACCCACCGCAGAGGATGCGCCAGTGACCAACACTTTTTTACCGCGCAAGTTTGCGTCGCCGGCCAAGTGCACGGCTTGAACCGCTGTCAAACCAGGAATGCCCATGCACGCACCGGCCGCAAAGTCGGTGTTGTCAGGCAATTTCACGGCTTGGACTTCAGGCAACACAATGAATTCAGAAGCGGTGCCGTGCGCGCGCTGCCATTGCGCGTTCCAAATCCAAACTCTTTGGCCCACACGCTGCTTTGAGACACCCTCGCCTACCGATTCAATGATGCCAGCGCCATCGCTGTGCGGCACCACCCATGGATCTGTCAAGGGCCTTGCACGGCGTGATTTGACATCGGAAGGGTTGACCCCTGACGTGGCCAAACGCACACACACTTCGCCAGAGCCAGGCGCTTTGAGCGGCAATGTTCCCAGCACCATGACATCACGGGCTTCGCCATTTTTTTCATACCAAGCGGCACGTGTTGTGAGAGTTGAGGTCATCCCTGAATCCTTAAACGCGTTCCAAAATAACAGCAATGCCTTGACCTACGCCAATGCACATGGTGCACAGCGCATAGCGGCCGCCCGTGGCGTGCAAACGATTCACCGCCGTGGTGGCCAAACGCGCACCAGAGGCGCCCAAGGGATGGCCCAAAGCAATGGCGCCGCCCCATGCATTCACGCGTTCGTCGTCGTCTTTCAAACCCAACATGCGCAACACAGCCAAGCCCTGCGCTGCAAATGCCTCGTTCAATTCGATCACATCGATTTGGTCCAAGCTGAGGCCTGTTTGTGCCAGCACTTTCAGAGTGGCAGGTGCAGGGCCAATGCCCATGACGCGAGGCGCCACGCCGGCTGTGGCCATGCCCACCACACGGGCTTTGGGCGTGAGGCCATATTTGCCCGCCAGCGTTTCGTTGGCCAACAACAAGGCACATGAGCCATCGTTCACACCACTGGCATTCCCAGCAGTCACGGTGCCGTCGGGGCGCACCACGCCTTTGAGTTTGGCCAAAGATGCCATGCTGGTTTCACGCGGGTGTTCGTCTTGGTCGACCACGATGGCATCGCCCTTTTTCTGGGGAATGGTGACCGCCGTAATTTCACGCGCCAAGTGGCCAGCCTTTTGCGCCGCCACGGCTTTCATCTGACTGGCCAAGGCCATGCGATCTTGCGCTTCACGCTCAATTTTGTAATCGGTGGCCACGTTTTCGGCGGTCTCAGGCATCGAGTCCACACCGTATTTTTCTTTCATCAATTTGTTCACGAAGCGCCAGCCAATGGTGGTGTCATACACCGCGTTGTTGCGGCTGAAAGCCGTTTCGGCTTTGGGCATCACGAAGGGCGCGCGGCTCATGCTTTCGACGCCACCTGCAATCATCAAACCAGCTTCTCCCGATTTGATGGCACGCGCAGCAGAACCGACGGCATCCAAACCTGAACCGCACAAACGGTTCAAAGTGGCGCCCGGTACATCAATCGGCAGACCTGCCAACAAACTGCTCATGTGCGCCACGTTGCGGTTGTCTTCACCCGCTTGATTGGCGTTGCCATAAAAAACATCCGTCACGGCAGCCCAATCAACTTGGGGGTTGCGGGCCATCAGGGCACGCAAAGGAATGGCGCCCAGATCATCTGTGCGAATGCTGGACAAAGCGCCGCCATATCGACCGAAAGGGGTCCGGATGGCATCGCAAATAAAGGCTTGTGTGATGTTGCTGCTCATGGATTTACTTTAAAGAATTCGTCATTTCAAGAATCATGCAATATAGTGCACGTCCTGGCTTAATTCAAGCCCTGATTCCACCTAGGCGACAATCGGCGCATGCTGATACAACCTTCTCAAGCCGATGTGCGGCGATTTTTTTGTGGGACTTATGCCAAATCTCGATCTGGCTCCAAACTCGAACCCATTGAAATGTTGGCCAGCCAGTGGATTGATGAGCATCCTGAGTACCACGCCGAGTTAGCCGATGTCGATGCCGCTTTGGCCGCCATGCTCGATGTGAACCCCGCTCGGGACAACCCTTTTTTGCACCTTTCCATGCACTTGTCCATCAGCGAGCAATGCAGCATTGACCAGCCACGCGGCATTCGCCAGGCTGTTGAATTGCTGAGTCACAAAAAACAATCTTTGCACGAGGCGCACCACGCCACCATGGAATGCTTGGGGCGCATGATTTTTGAGAGCCAACGCGCAGGAAAAATGCCAGATGGCAATGTTTACATTGACTGCGTGCAAAGGCACGCTACTCAAGACTGAAGAGAATCAGCGGAATTTAGACTGAGGAACAGTTTTGAGTTCGCCATCCAAAGACCCAATATAAGCAGACAGGGCTTTCAACTCATTGTTGGTGTATTGCTTGGCAATACCGCCCATCACGCCGTTTGCGCGGCCCCAAGTGGCTTGGTTTTCAGTCTTGTACGACTTCAAAGCCACAAACAAGAAGTCTTTGTGCTGACCGGCAATTTTGGGATAGCTAGGGTCAATGGGCTTTGAAAAGCTCTCGCCGTGACAAGACACACAAGCGCCTTTTTTCAGCAACTCGGCAACTTTGGCGTCGGGGGCCTTGGCCACCACGGGTGCTGCGCCTTCAACCACGCCGTGTTGAGCGTAGTAGGCTGAAATATCAGCAATGTCTTGATCGGTGAGGCTGGTGGCAATACCGCGCATGGTGGGGTGCTTGCGATCGCCTTTTTTGTAGGCGTTCAAAGAAGACGCAATGTACTTGGCGTTTTGACCCGAGATCATAGGAACGCGGTACACCTCGGGGAAGCTGGCTTGGTAACCTTTAATGCCGTGGCAACCAATGCACATGGCTATCTTGGCTTCGCCTGCTTTGGCGTTGCCCTGCACGTCTTGTGCGTGGGCGGAAAAAACGGTCGCTGAAGCGACAGTTAAAGCGATCAATGAGGATAACAAAGCGTTCATTTTGCGAGCACAATCAAACTAAGACTGATGAAAATCAATGACGGATTATATCGAGTGAGCCTACTCAATCCTGACTTTTGTCATTTCTAATAACTTTTAATCCACTTTTGCAGCCAATTATGAAATTCCAAGGGACCGAAAACTACGTTGCCACGCAAGATTTGAAGCTGGCCGTCAATGCCGCCATCACTTTAAAGCGCCCTCTTCTGGTGAAAGGCGAACCCGGAACGGGTAAAACCATGTTGGCCGAAGAGGTGTCAGAAGCCTTGGGCCTGAAACTCATTCAGTGGCACATCAAATCAACTACCAAAGCGCAGCAAGGCTTGTACGAATACGACGCCGTCAGCCGTCTGCGCGACAGCCAACTGGGCGATGAAAAAGTCAAGAACATCGAAAACTACATCATCAAGGGCGTGTTGTGGCAAGCCTTCACCGCCGATGAGCCTGTGGCCATTTTGATTGATGAGATCGACAAAGCCGACATCGAGTTTCCGAATGACTTGTTGCGCGAAATTGACCGCATGGAGTTTTATTGCTACGAAACCCGTCAACTGATCAAAGCCAAAACTCGGCCAGTGGTGTTTATCACTTCTAACAATGAGAAGGAATTGCCCGACGCGTTCTTGCGCCGCTGCTTCTTCCACTACATCAAGTTCCCAGAAGCCGACACCATGAAGCAAATTGTGGATGTGCACTTTCCTAATCTGAAGAAAGAGCTGCTGGCTGTCGCCCTGAAAAACTTTTACGATGTGCGCGGTTTGCCCGGCTTGAAAAAGAAGCCTTCCACCAGCGAACTGCTCGACTGGCTCAAACTGTTGGTAGCTGAAGACATTCCACTAGAAGCTTTGCAAAGTGCAGACCAAAAAGTGAGTGTGCCGCCACTGGTAGGTGCTTTGCTGAAAAACGAACAAGACGTCAGCTTGTTTGAAAAGTTGGTTTTCATGAACCAGCGTAACCGCTGAGAACAATTCAATGGCCCGCAACTTACTTCTTGAAGGCATTTCAGACGCCCTTGGCTTTATGGGTGGCGCCGTGGCAGGCTTTTGGGTGGGCCGCTTAGTGGGTTGGAATATTTTTGCCGCGGGCTACGGCAACGAAAGCATTGCCGGCATTGTTTTGGTGGGCTTGGGCGGTGGCTTGGGTTTGCAATTGGCTCGCCGTTGGCAGGCCAGCCAACAAGCCAACTCAGAGTCTGACGCAGAAGTCAATGAAGATCAAAAAGACAAATGATGACCGCATCCAATTCTTTCCTTCAAGAAACTCAGCTCTTGGGCAAGCATGTCCAGTTGGCACCCCTTTCCATGGCGCATCACGATGCTTTAGTTGAAGCTGTGAAGGATGGCGAGCTTTGGCGGCATTGGTACACCTTCATTCCCACGCCCGAAAAAATGGCCGACGAAATATCGCGCCGTTTGAACCTGCACCAACAAGGCAGCATGTTGCCCTTCGCCGTATTGCAAGAAGGCAAAGCGGTGGGCATGACCACCTACATGAACATCGACGCCCCCAACAAACGCGTTGAAATTGGCTCGACTTGGTACCGCGCCAATGTGCAACGCTCTAGTCTCAATACCGAATGCAAACGTCTTTTGTTGGCGCACGCTTTTGAGCAACTCAACTGCATTGCGGTGGAATTTAGAACCCATTTTTTCAACCAACAAAGCCGCAATGCCATAGAGCGCTTGGGCGCCAAATTAGATGGCATTTTGCGCAACCATGCCATCAACACACACCCCGATGCCGTGGGCGCGCTGCGCGACACGTGTGTCTACAGTATTTTGAACACCGAGTGGCCTTCTGTGAAAGCTCACTTGGATTACCAACTTAGTCGTACGCGCAAGGCCTGAACCATGCTGATCGATTTCTTTTACACCCTTAGAGCCGCCAAGGTACCGGTGTCTGTTCGCGAGTACCTGAATGTGCTTGAAGCACTTCAAGCCAACGTGATTGGCCCCGCCTCCGATGCCTGCAGCATTGACGACTTCTATCACCTCAGTCGCACCGTCATGGTGAAAGACGAAAAGCATTACGACAAGTTTGACAAAGCCTTTGGTGCTTACTTCAAAGGCGTCGAGATGCTGACAGACTTCACCAAAGAAGTGCCGCTCGAATGGTTGCAAAAGATTTTAGAAAAAGAACTCACGCCCGAACAAGTAGCCGCCATTGAAAAAATGGACTGGGACGAGCTCATGGAGACTTTGAAGAAACGTCTCGAAGAACAAAAAGAGCGTCACGAAGGTGGCAACAAGTGGATTGGCACCGGCGGCACATCGCCTTTTGGCAATGGTGGCCAAAACCCCCAAGGCATTCGCATTGGCGGCAAGGGCGGCCAACGCAGCGCTGTGAAAGTGTGGGAGCAACGCGCCTACCGCGACTACGACGACACCCAAGAACTCGGAACACGCAACATCAAAGTGGCACTGCGCCGCCTGCGCAAGTTTGCACGCGAAGGCTCGGTTGAAGAACTTGATTTGCCCGACACCATTCGCGCCACAGCCGCCAATGCCGGCTACCTGGACATCAAAATGATTCCCGAGCGCCACAACAACGTGAAGGTGTTGTTGCTGATGGACGTGGGCGGCACCATGGACGACCACATTGCACGCGTTGAAGAATTGTTTTCTGCTGCCAAAGCAGAGTTCAAGCACTTGGAGTTTTATTACTTCCACAACTGCGTGTACGACTTCATGTGGAAGAACAACAAACGCCGCTATGCCGAAAAGTTTCCAACCTGGGACATCCTGCGCAAGTACAACAAAGACTACAAGCTGATCTTTGTGGGCGATGCCACCATGAGCCCCTACGAAATTTTGCAGCGCGGCGGCAGTGTGGAATACAACAACGAGGAAACTGGTGCCGAGTGGCTACAACGCTTGACACACACCTTCCCCAAATATGCTTGGATCAACCCTGAGCCTCAGGGCGTTTGGCAATACCGCCAGAGCATTGCCGTCATTCAGCAACTCATGAGCAACCGCATGTTCCCCCTCACCCTCAAGGGTTTGGAAGATGCCATGCGCATGATGAGCAAATAAACACGCTTTCAAAAAACTTTTTCAGGAGCCCCTATGACCAAGGCCTATCTCATTGGACAAGTCACCGTTCACAACGCTGAGGGTTACCAAAAGTACGCTCAACATGTGCCGGCTTCGCTGGTTCCGCATGGTGGCAAATATTTGGTCAGAGGCGGCAAAGACACGCAACTAGAGGGCCAAGCCCAAGGACTTCGCAAGGTTGTGATTGAATTTCCAAGCCGTGAAGCTGCAGAAGCTTGGTACCACGGCCCTGAATACCAGGCCATCTTGCCCCATCGTCTGGCCAATTCAGAGGGGCACATTGTTTTGGTCGATGGGTTTGACGGCTAAAATCCAGCTTCCGCCGCCGTAGTTCAATGGATAGAACGAGTGCCTCCTAAGCGCTAGATACAGGTTCGATTCCTGTCGGAGGCACCAAGAAAAAGCTGACACGCTTGATTCATGGCACTTATAGACAATTCTTCTTAAGAGCCATGACATCGTGGTGCAAATCATGAGCCCAAGCCCGACGATTTCTGCCTTGAGCCATTTGAAGCTCTCCATAATTCACTACCGCCTTCAAGCCACTGGCATTGAGTGTGCTCCAAATTGAAGCGAGCAAAGTGTCATCGCCCACAAACCGAGCAGCCATGCTGATGCTGTGGGTGTGAGTATCAATAAACTGCAAAGCCAAAGTTTGAATAGGGGCATCGCCCTCAATGGCCGATTGAATCAGATTAGAGTGAAAAGGCAGCATGCCAATGCCATCGCCGGTAGTGCCTTCTGGAAACACTGCCAAAACCTCACCATTGCGCAAAGACTGCGCCATGTCTTTGACCATGCGCATGGCATCTTTTCTTTGTGCTCTTTCGATGTACAAAGTGCCAGCGCCAGTGGCCAAAGTACCTAGCAGCGGCCAACTGCGCAATTCAGATTTTGAAACAAAACGACAGTGGCGTGTGGCATGTATCACCACAATGTCTAACCACGAAATGTGATTGCAAACCAAAAGAGCTGGGCCCGTTGTGACAGGCTTGCCGCGAACTTCTAAGTCGATGTCCCAGATTCTCAGAAGTTGCATGGCCCACACTTGAACACGTGCTTCACGCTGCGCAGGTGTGAGTTGAGGAAACCGAAAATAAATGGTCACCCATCCCATCAAAACATGCCAAACACCTCGCAGCAGTTTGAAGGCTGCGCGCATGCTTAGGCTTGATAAGCCAGTTGTCCGCCAACCAAGGTGTATTGAACGCGGCCGGGCAAGTCATAGCCAGAAAACGGGGTGAACTTGCCTTGGCTGCGCAAATTTTCTGCAGTGACTTGCCAATGCGCTTCGGGATCCAAAACACACACATCAGCCTTAGCACCCACCTTCAGTTGGCCCATGTCTTGTTTGAGCACGCGGGCTGCTTCGTTGGTAATGGTGGCAAAGGCCCGCATCAAAGGCACTTTACTGTCTTGTGACCATTTGAGTGCCAAGCTGAGCAACAACTCAAGACCCGTGGCGCCGGGTTCGGCTTCAGCAAAGGGCAATGCCTTTTCATCTTCACTGACTGGGCTGTGGTCAGACACCAAGGCATCGATGGTGCCATCGGCCAAGGCTTCGCGCAGTGCGTCGCGATCGCGCTGTTGGCGCAGCGGTGGCGATACGCGCGCACGGCTGTCAAAGTAACCCACATCGGCATCGGTTAAGTGCAAAGAATTGATGCTGACGTCGCAAGTGATGGGCAGGCCTTCTGCTTTGGCTTGGCGCACCAAGGCCACACCCGCAGCGCTGCTGATGCGGCACAAGTGCACATGCGCTTTGGTGCTTTTAAGCAATTCAAAGATGGTGTGCAAAGCAATGGTTTCTGCGGCCACAGGGACGCCCGACAAACCCATGCGTGTGGCCAAGGGTCCACTGGCAGCAACACCTTTGCCCAAATGCAATTCTTGCGGACGCAACCAAACGGTGTAGCCAAATGAGTTCGCGTATTGCAAGGCGCGCTGCAAGACTTGGGTGTTTTCTAGTGCCACTTCAGCTTGGCTGAAACCCACACAACCTGCTTCTGTGAGCTGAACCATTTCTGTCAGAATTTCGCCCTTCAAACCGCGCGTCAGTGCACCGAGTGGCATGACCTTAGAGCGATTGAGTTTTTCAGCTTTGAAGCGCAACATTTCTACAAGACCTGGCTCGTCCAGCACAGGGTCTGTGTCGGGTGGGCACACCAAGCTGGTCACACCACCGGCCACAGCTGCTGCCAACTCCGAATCGAGCATGCCTTCGTGTTCATGACCTGGCTCTTTCAGGCGCACAGACAAATCAACCAAGCCAGGCATCACGATGCAGCCTTTGGCATCAATGGTTTTTTGCGCTTGAAAACCCTCTGGCGCTTTGCCAATGGCCACAATTTTGCCGGCCGAAATGGCCACATCGGCCACCGCATCAGTTTTGCTTTGTGGGTCTAGCACCCTGCCGCCTTGAATCAAAATTTTCATGGTCTTTGTTCTTTCTTCTTTTTTCAGGCTTCGTTGCCCGCCACGATGCTCATCACCGCCATGCGCACCGCTATGCCAAAGGTCACTTGCGGCAAGATCACGCTTTGCGGACCATCCACCACCGCGGAGTCAATTTCGACACCGCGGTTAATGGGCCCTGGGTGCATCACGATGGCATCGGGTTTGGCCAGTTGCAATTTTTCGGGTGTCAGGCCAAAGCGTTTGAAATACTCTTGGCTGGAGGGCAACAATGCACCGCTCATGCGCTCGTTTTGCAAACGCAAGGTGATGATCACATCGCAGTCTTTAATGCCTTCTTCTAAATAGTGAAAAACCTTCACACCCATTTGAGACATGTCGGCAGGCACCAAGGTTTGCGGGCCCACCACACGCACTTCTGCACAGCCCAAGGTAGTCAGAGCATGGATGTCAGAGCGCGCTACGCGAGAGTGCAACACATCGCCCACAATGGCCACCGTGAGGTTAGCAAAATCTTTTTTGTAGTGGCGAATGGTGTACATGTCTAGCAAGCCCTGCGTCGGGTGAGCATGACGGCCGTCACCCGCATTGACGACGTGCACATGGGGCGCCACGTGTTGCGCAATCAGGTAAGGCGCACCCGACTCAGAGTG
>Ga0214921_10002598_pt1 | contig 29120 bp, 25 predicted proteins | sample LL1505_MetaG_FD_177992 | JGI IMG/M metagenome (GOLD analysis project Ga0214921, IMG submission 177992) | Freshwater microbial communities from Lake Lanier, Atlanta, Georgia, United States - LL-1505 | ecosystem: Environmental > Aquatic > Freshwater > Lake | place: USA: Georgia | collected...
TTATCTGGGCAAAGAACACCTTCGCCCTGGGCCGTGCCGACTACCACCAGCAGTTTGAGGCGATGCTCTATGGCTGGAAGGCTGGCTCGCAGCATTACTGGTGCGGCGCGCGCGACCAGGGCAATGTCTGGCACTTCGACAAGCCGGCGCGCAACGACCTGCATCCGACCATGAAGCCGGTGGCTCTGGTCGAGCGCGCCATCCGCAACAGCAGCAAGCCGCGCGACACCGTGCTGGACTGCTTCGGCGGCTCGGGCACGACGTTGATCGCGGCTGAGCGCACGGGGCGTCGGGCCGTGCTGCTGGAGATTGATCCCGCATATGCCGATGTCATCGTGCGGCGTTGGCAGGAGGCGACCGGTGAGGCCGCCGTGCTGGAGGGCGAGACTTGCAATTATAATGAAATCAAATTGCAACGCACATCATGATCAAGGGCTGCCTCAGCGCCTAAGCTGCTGTCAAGCCGGGCCTGTGAATTGGATACGAGATTTTTCGTTATGCTAGGCTAATTATTTGTGTGCAAACAACCAATGACATTTATATGAAAGCCCTATCGCATTGTCGGATATCATTTTTTATAACGAACCTGCATTTCAGACGGCATAAAAGGTCCTCTAATTTTGTCCCCAGATTCTGTGGATAAAGCTGTGGGTGAGATAGTTGGAACCAAGTGGCGAGGCTGTTGTTTCAAGACCTTTGTCGGATTGCTCGAAAGCGAGGCATACTCACCCCTGACATCATGTTGCCATAATTATCGCTCGGTGATGGGCTTCACGGCCGTTCGGATCGGTTTGCGCGTTGGCGGAGTGTGTCGAAATAAGCGTCGTCCGCGGGCGCGGCCGGGGGTGAGGCTGCGCCTTCCTGGAGGAGACCGCGCAGTTGCAGGCAATCCTGATCCTCGCGGATCAGTTGAGGTACATTTTCGGGGCTGGTGCTGTAGCCACATGCGCTGACCCGCTCATCCATGAAGGCGTTCAGGCTATCCGGCAGTGTGACGTTCTTGGAGCTCATGCTAGGACAATAACCATCTTTGGAAAGAAAAGGTAAGAACTTCCTGCGGCAGGCCCGTGGCCTCAGCCGACCTCGGGGATGATCATGATGTGACCCAGACCGCCAAAACATAGCAATCTCATTGCGTCGCATATCGCTTGGCTCAAGCGCGGCACAGCGGGAATGTCTCGCCACACGCAGGGGATGCCCTGCACGCCGAAGAACATCGCGGACCAGCATTTCCGCGGCCGCGAATACGCAGCCTGAGGCGGACCACTCCCGCACCGCCCCGACCGGCTTCTGCCCGGCGGGGCTCCCGGCAGTAGGGGCCGATGACCGGCACCCGGAACCGGAGACCACCACGATGACGAAGCTTTCCGACACCCAGCGCGTAATCCTCAGCGCCGCCGCACAGCACAGTATGGGCATTGCCCGAACGCCCATCAGCCTGCCGGCCGCAGCCCGCAACGCGGTGTTTCGCAGCCTGATCAAGAACAACCTGCTCACCGAGATCAATGCGCCGCGGGAGCATGTCGGCCTCGGCTGGCGCCAGGATGAGGATGGCACCTGGATCGTGGCGCGCGTCACGGACGAGGGCCTGCGCGCCATCGGTATCGACCCGAACGAAGGGGACGCGTGGGCCGACGCGGCGCCCACGGTGGCCCCGGCCGCCGAGCCCGCGACACAGGACGCCAACAGCGACGAGCCCGCCCAGGCCGCGCCCCTGACGGAGGAACTTGCCATGCTCGACCAGGCCCTTGCGGCACCCATCGCCACGCGGCGGACCAGCCTGCGCGATGCTGCTACGGCGATCCTCGCCGCCTGGGATGACGATGCCAACCGCGAGGGCGACATGATCGGCGCCCTGCACACGCCGATGGACGCGCTCCGCACACTGCTTGCCGGCAAGCCCGCCCGCGTGCCGCGGGGCTCTGGCGTGCCGCGCAAACCGCGCGAGGGCACCAAGCAGGAGCTGGTGCTGGCCATGCTGCGCCGCGCCGAAGGCGCCACGGTGGCCCAGATCGCCGAGGCAACGGGCTGGGCGCAGCACACGGTGCGCGGCTTCTTCGCGGGCCTCAAGAAGAAGGGCTACGCGGTCGAGGTTCGGGACCGCATTCGCCAGGTCGGCCCCAACAAGACGGGGGCCAAGGGCTCCTTCACCATCTACGCCCTGCAGGAGTGAAGCGCCTCTGCACCGCGACGCACATCACCGAAAGCACCGGGGATCACAGCAATCCCCGGCTCAGTATGTATCTACAATGTTGACACTAACTGCGCGAGCCACTATATCTTGCCCAACAGTAGCATCCCGAGGGCAGCATGCGGGTCATCGTCAAGAAGTGGGGCAACAGCGCTGCGGTGCGCATACCGGCATCGGTGATGGCCGCGGCACATTTCTGCCTCGACCAGCCTGTCGATGTCCGCGAGGAGAATGGGCACATCATCATCGAGCCCCTGCGGCCTGATAGTTACGACCTAGCATCCTTGGTCGAGGCGATCACCGATGACAATCGCCATGAAAGTGCGGAGTTTGGTGCGCCGCGGGGCAGCGAAGCCTGGTGAGCGGCGCAAGATACGTGCCCGAAGCCGGCGACATCGTTTGGCTGGAATTCGACCCTCAGGCTGGCCATGAGCAGGCGGGGCATCGCCCGGCCGTCGTGCTCAGCCCCGCAGCGTACAATGGCAAGACCAGCTTGATGGTTTGCTGCCCCCTCACCACCCGCATCAAGGGCTATCCCTTCGAGGTCGCCATTGCCGGCAAGCCGGACAGTGTCGTCCTTGCTGACCAAGTAAAAAGCCTCGACTGGCGGGCACGCCGCGCCACACGCAAGGGCCGGGTGTTAGCCGCGGAGCTTGAGGAGGTACGTGGCAAGCTGCGCGCCTTGGTGGGGTAGCCCCACGCCCGTTTTATCCTTGTGCGGCGGGAGGTCGCCGCCATGCCCGAACTGACCAGTTCGACCCGTGAGGCCGCCCGCCGCATCGGTGTCAGCGATACCGCCATCCACAAGGCCGCGCGCGCGGGCCGCATTGCCCGCGAACCGAATGGCCAGTGGGACATCGATAAGACCCGCCGCCGGCTGACTGAGACCGCCGATCCCAACCGCTCGCCCCTGGCAGCGAGGGACAGCGCCGATGGCACGCCCTTCGCCCGGCTGAAGGTTGCGCAGCTTGCCTTGAAGGTGGAGGCGCAGCGGCTTTCGCTGGACGAGACCAAGCGTCGGCTGCTCGACGTTACCGAGGCCAATGCCGCGCTCGATGAGATCGGCAGCACCATGCGCGACGCGCTGCTGAACTGGCCGGCGCGCGTGTCCGGCCTGATCGCCGCCGAGATCAGCGTCGATCCTCATTTGCTGCAGACCATCCTGCAGAGCCACATCAACGACCTGCTGACGGAGGCCGCCGATCGCTTCGACCCAGCAGGCCTCGGAGGGGATCGGTCCGCGGACCCGTAGCCATGTCCGCAGCCGCGTGGGTGCCATGCTGCGCCCGCCGCCGCAGCTCACCGTCTCGGAATGGGCCGAGCGGCATCGCATGCTCGGCAGCCGGGCATCGGCTGAGCCCGGCCCCTGGCGCACCAACCGCACGCCGTACCTTAAGGACGTCATGGACGCGCTATCCGCCGTGCATCCCGCCAGGCGCGTAGTTTTCATGAAGGGCGCGCAGGTGAGGCCGTCAGGCGAGGGCCCACCGCGGCAGGATCATTCCATCAGGCATCGTCGCGTAGACGAGCCTAACCGCGCGCCCAATGCTGTCCTCGCCCGGCATTGCTCCTTCGAGGTTGCTGATCATGGTTGGCCCCTCCTCCAGCCGTACCGCCACGGCGTTGTAGGGCGGCGGGTATGCCGGCAGGTAATGCCGGTGGAACACAACCCAGGAGACTATGCGTCCGCGCCCCGAGAGCGGCGTCCAGACCAGCTCGCAGGACAGGCAGCTTGGACAGGAGGGTCCGGGCGGGTAGAGCCAGTTTCCGCAACCGGCACAGCGTTGCAGCTTCATGCCGCGGGCGTTGACGCTCTCCCACAGGGGTTGATCATAGAGGCCCATAACAGGGCGCGGGGACTTGGCATCAATGACGTTCATCTGGCTCACCGTCCATAGATGACTGAGAAACACTTCCCGGCCACATCCGAAGTGTAGTGGACGTGCCGAGCATTCTGGACTTGGCGCTCGCCGCATTCGCCGCGAAGCTGCCGCACGCATTCGATCTGGTGCGCCCAGCCCTGCATGTAGGTCTCGCTGAGGTGGCCGCCGCTGGTATTTGTCGGTAGCTTGCCGCCCGGGCCGATGCGGCTTTCACGCAGAAACCTGCCGGCCTCGCCGATGCCGCAATAGCCGTAACCCTCCAGTGCCAGCGGCACATGGACCGAGAAGCTGTCATAGACCTGCAGGATGTCCATATCCCGCGGACCCAGGCCCGAGACAGCGTAGGATTGTGCAGCGGCTTCCTGCTGGGCAGGCAGGTAGAACTGGTCGATCCGCGGCTCCAAGCTGGTGGCACCGCGGTTGAGGTCTGATCGGCCTACCCCCTCGATGAACACCGGCCGGTCGGTCATTCGCTTGGCGCGCTCGGCCTCGGCAATGATCAGCGCTACGCCGCCATCGTTAATGAGGCAGTAGTCGAATAGGTGAAGCGGCTCGCAAACGAAGGCCGAGCCCAGATAGTCGTCCAGCGTGATCGGCTTGCGCATAATCGCGTTGGGATTCATTGAGGACCAACCACGCTGCGCGACCGAGACCTCGCCCATCTCGGCCTCGGTGAATCCTCGCGCGTGCTTATAGCTCTGGAGTGTCAGGGCGTAGAGCGCGCCCTGCGATGTGAAGCCCCAGGGCGAGTGGTAGACGTAGGAGAGGAAGGCGCCGCCGCCCATCGCGTCGGGCCCGCCATACTGCGTGCCCACGCTGCGCTGGTCGTTGCCGTATATTAGCGCCACCACTTCGGCGTAACCGGCCTCGATGGCCATCACGGCCTGCGACACGGCCAGCACGGCGTCGGCCTGCCCGCCCCAGCGGGGGTCTATGCCGGCTAGTTCGCCCAAGCGCTCATAGGCGGTAGTGGGGCCCGCAATCAGCCCGTCAATCTCGTCGCGGCTGATCTTCGCGTCTGCGAGCGCGTTGCGGAACGCGCCCAGCCCGTAGCCGTATGAGTCGTTGGGGCGCTCGCCGTTGCGGCAGCGCTTCCAATCTTCCACCCAATCGGTGTGCCCCACACCTACAACTGCGGCTGCACGTTTGTTACGGGGGCTGGGGTGGCGCGCGGCGCGAGGCGTTGTGTTTTGGCTCATGCGAGGATCTTTCTCTCTGCGAGTTCAGCGATCTCGGCGTCGCTCATGCCCAACAGGCCGGTCAGCACCTCCTGCGTGTGTTCCCCGAACAGCGGCGGGCGGCGCAGTTCCACCCGCTCGCCATCGATGGTGAAGGGGGGCGCGGTGAAGAGCGAGGGCCCCATCTCCGGATGCTCCAGCGTCTGCCAGTACCCGCGCGCGGCAAGTTGCGTGTCCTCTTCCACGAGGTCCCGCGCCGAGGAGACGCGCGCTGCCGGTACGCCCGCGTTCTGAAGGATGGTACCCGCCTCGACCGCGCCGTGGGCGCGAGTCCAGGCGGTGACGGCGGCTTCCAGTTCCTCCGTGGCGGCGAGGCGTCCGGCCGCTTTGCGCAATTCGGGGCGCGCGGCCAAGTCCTGACGGCCGATCGTTGCGGCCAGGGCCAGCCATTCGGTGTCCGATTCTACCGCGATTGCGCACCAAGCGTCTTCCCCCGCGCAGCGGAAGACATTGTGCGGTGCGTCCCGGCGTGAGCGATTGCCAGTGTGCTCCGGCTCGCGGTCATGCACCGAGGCTTCCAGGATCGACGCGCCGACAAAGTTGGCCGTGGATTCGACTTGGCTGAGGTCGATTTTCATGCCTCGGCCGGTATGTCTGCGGTAGCGAAGTGCGGCTAGTACGGCGAATGCAGCGTGGTAAGGGTTGGCCGCGTGGTCCGGGTAGTGCGTGCCCGGACCCAGAGGCTTCTCACCCCTTCCATACCCCGTCATCCACATCAACCCTGTCACGGCCGCAATGGTCATCCCCACGCCAAGCAGGGTCGAAAGCGGCCCGTCCTCTCCGTACATTGGCATAGAGAGGTAGATGATGTCCGGCTTGACCGCGCGGACCTCATCGTAAGTGAGGCCCAGTCGCTCCATTGCGCCTGGCCCGAAATTGTTGCTTACCACGTCCGATTGGGCGATCAGTCGAAGCGCGATTTCGCGTCCCTCAGGATTTTTGAGGTCCAACGAGATGCTGCGCTTGCCGGTGTTGCGCGATGCGAAGTACCCGCTGCGGTTGGTGCCGGCCACGCCGTCCTTGAAGGGTCCGCCGCGGCGGACGGGGTCGGGGCGGGACATGCTCTCAATCTTGAGAACCTCGGCGCCGAAGTCGGAAAATACCTTTGTGCCGAATGGGCCGGCGCCGGCCCAGGTGAGATCAGTGAAGCGGATGCCGCTCAGGAAATTGGGGCTCATGGTGAGGTTCCTTCTCTGCTGTCAGCCGCGCGCCGCGGGCGCGTCGTGCTGGCCAAGGGCGGGGGGCGGCGAGACGCCCCATACCGGTTCGGACATCTTGTAGGGAGCGCCGGGGAAGCGCGGGCCGCCCTCGCCCAGCCTCACGAAGTATTGGCGGTGGGCCAGTTGCGGATCGCCGAGCACATCATGCACGCGGCTGACAGGCGCCATGACTATGCGACGTTTCAGTGCGTTCTCGACGAGTTCCTGTCGGGTGAAGTTGCGTGTGAAGGCTTCAAACAGCGGCTTGAACGCCGCTCGGGCTTCGGGCTTCGAGCGGTACTTGCGGTCCAGCCACTGCGGCTCGCTGAAGGGCGCGAACGAGGGATGGCCTACCTCCGCCATCCAGCCCAGCAGGCCCTTCCAGGAGACGCCGGTCGTGGGGGGGGAGGCAAGAAACACATGGCCATCGCGGCACTCATAGATGTTCTCGCTGGCGTCACGCGTCCCCTCCCCGGCGCGATGGGAAATACGCCTCTCAAGATCCCATACCTGGATAGCGTTCTGGAGCGAATGGGCGATGGCCTCCTGTGCGGAGACGTCCAGGATGTGGCCGCGTCCGCGCGTTTCGGCGTCGAAGAGGCACACAGCGGTGGCGACCGCGGCATAGACGGAGACCACCATGGCAGACTGGCCGCCGGGCAGCCGTAGCGGCGGTTCGTTGCCGCGGCCGGTCATCCAGGCGATTCCACCCGCGGATTGCAGCGTGAGGTCCGAAGCGGGCGCATCTTGCATGGGGCCGCCGAGCCCATAGGGCGATACATGGGTGATAGTGGCGGTGCGGTTCAGGTCGCGGAGCCAGGGGATGTCGTTGGCGCCGAGCGGGCCGCCCCGTTCAAGGAAGACCACCTGCGCGCCACGCATTAGGTCGGCGAAGGCCGCGCGCCCCTCATTGCCCCCCAGTTCGAGCACGACACTCTGCTTGCTGGCGTTGTGGAAGGCAAAGGTTTCGGGTCCGCCTGGCACGTCAGCCGTGTCGCGCGCGCGGTCGGGTAGGCCGCCCGGGGGCTCCACACGGATGACTTCCGCGCCAAGATCGGCAAAAAGACGGGTGGCGTAACGAGCGAGATTATGCGTGAGGTCAAGCACGCGGATCCCTGTGTAAGGGCGGAATCCTGGGGTCATCGGGTGCCTCCTGGCGGTCTGATGCGGCCGCGCGTTGATTCTGGACGTGCGAAAGTATGAACATATTTTATATTGTGCATTGCACAGAAAGGGAGCAGGGCGGACGACATGCGTCGCGCACGGCGCGAGATGGCAAGAAGCTGACGAGACGTGAAAGCGAGGCAATGGCGTTCAAGACCAAGCAGGATCAGGTAGCGGACATCATTCGCGCCCGCATAATCGCCGAGGTCTATCCGCGCGGCACCAAGCTCAAGCAATCGGACATTGCCAAGGAGTTGGGTGTCTCCATCACCCCAGTGCGAGAGGCGCTGCATATGCTGGGCGCCGAAGGCTTTGTGCAGGCCATTTCGCACAAGGGCCTGATTGTGCCGTTGGTGCAGACCGATACGGCTCGTGAGACCTTCGAGCTGCGCGTGTTGCTTGAGCGAGACTTGACGGCGCGCGCGCTGGACAAGCTCGACCCCGCCACGCTTTCCGCGCTGCGCGAGAGTCAGCGCGTCATCGCGGCCCTGGCGGGTGGCGGCGGGCGTCAGGCAAGCCGCACCGAGAATTACCGCTTCCACTTCCAGCTCTATGAGCTGGCGGAGCGGCCGCAGACCCTGCAGTTCGTCCGCGTGCTGTGGGCGCGCTACCCTTTCGTCACCCAGGAGCGTGGTGGCGCCCGCCTGAAGAACATCGAGGAGCACGAGTGTTTTCTTCGTTTTGTCGAAGCGGGAGACAAGCTCAGTGCGGTGGAGGCGATGGTCGCGCATATCCGGAGCGGCTGGAACGATCTTTTGGCAAGCGAGGCTGGTGCGGCCCTGGGCTGACATCACCCGCGCGCGACGTCGAGAGGCGGGGGCCGCCACCGTCCATCTGTGCAGCGGTAACCATGCGAACGACAAGGATCAGCTCCGCTCGGGGGCCAGCCAAACGTCGCGTAGATCCTGGTAGATCATGTGCGTCGGTGCCATAGACCAGCCGCGGACACGCTGGTTCATCACGACGATGCGTTGCCACCACAGCAGCGGCACCGCGTAGGATTGTTCCATCGCGCGCGTTTCGAACTGGCGCACCAAGCGCTTGCGCGTGTCGCGATCCGTCTCCCGCGCTTGCGCATCGAACAACCTGTCCAGCTCACGGTCGGTAGCGCGCGCGGTGGCGACCTCGGCTTTGTCAAAGGAGACGTACTTTACCAGCACATTCGTCGGGTCGTCACTGAACTGGGTGAAGCTGTCGATCATTACGTCAAAGCCTCCGCTGCCCTGAGCGGCGTACCAAGCCGCCAGCTCCACCTGCTGGTGCTCGGCCCTTACGCCGATCTGGCGCAACTGATCGATCACGAAAATGCCGGAGGTGACATAGGGCTGGTGGTTACGGTTCAGCAGCGTGAATGTCAGGTTCTCCTGCCCTGCCTCGCGCAGCAGACGGCGCGCCTCGGCACGGTTGGCTGCCATGTCGCGGCCGTATCCGGGCCACTGCTGCATCTCCTCCGGGCTGGCGGACCAGACACTGCCCGGGCGCACCATGCCGCCCACAGCACCGAGCTGCGAGATGCGGCTGAGAGACGCCGAACCGCCCCACCGGTCGATAGCAAGTGAGAGCGCGCGCCGAACGCGCGGGTCATTGAACGGCGGACGCTCGGTGTTGAAGCTCACGATCATGTGCAGCATCCAGCTGCTTTCTTCGACCCGCGCCTCGGTCCCCAGTGCACGCACGATCCGGTCGCGCTCATTGGGCGTAAAGCCGCGGAACTCGGCCTGGATTTGCCGGCCCGACAGTGCGTTGACCATGGACGAGGGTGTCATGGTGATGGCGCGGAAGCCATCGAGATAGGGTTGCCTCTCGCGGAAGTAATCGTCGAAGCGTGCACCTACCCAATGCGAGCCGGCCGCATGTTCCACGAAGCGGAAGGGCCCCGTTCCCATCACATTCCGGACGGGGAAGGTCGCATCCTGCGCCAGGCGCGCGGCACTAAAGATGGAGTTCCAAGGCGAAGCAAACGTGTCCATGATTGAGGCATCCACGTCCTTCATCGTTATCACGATGGTTAGCGGATCGGTCGCAGTGATCCGGTCAATCTGCTGGAATGCGGGCAGCCGGTTGGAGGACACACCGGCCGGCGGCGCGCGGAGCCGCTCATAGCTGACGCGCACATCCTCCGATGTCAGCAAGGTCCCATCGTGGAAGCGAACATTGGGGCGCAGCTTGAAGGTGAAGGTCTTCTGGTCCGGTGAGACGGTCCAGCTTTCTGCAAGATCACCCACGATGTTGGGGTAGTTTCCCGGTTCGTAGGTAAGCAACGTGGAGTAGTGTGGCGCCAAGCGGTGCATCACCGCGAAGGTGCCCGTCTGATGCAGATCATAGGTGGGGGGTTCTGCACCGACCGCGAAGGTAAGCACGCCGCCCCGGCGGGGCAGTTCGTCCGGACGCTGCTGCGCAAGCGCAGGCGATGCAAGAGCCAGACTAGGCAGCGCTATTGCGGTTCGTCTGGAGATATTGTGCATATTGGGTCCTCCCTTGCGTGTTCTGTTCTTCTTTGGGGTCACAACCGGAATTTCGGATCGAGCCAGTCGCGCAGCGAGTCGCCGAATAGATTGAAGGCGAAGACGGAAAGCGAGATGGCGAAGCCCGGAAACAGGATCATCCAGGGGGCCTCCTGGTAAAAATTGGAGCTATCGCCGGCGAGCATGAGGCCCCAGGCAGGCTTGGGCTCAGACACGCCAAGACCAAGAAAGGAGAGCGACGCCTCGAGCAGGATGGCTTGCGCGATGTAGGCGGTTGACAGGATGAGATAGGGGGCAAGCACGTTGGGCGCCATGTGGCGTGTGATTATGTGCCAAGCCGAGTATCCGCCGGCGCGCGCTGCATCGATGTAGGGCATTGCACGGACAGAAAGAGCGGCCGAGCGCACGACGCGCGAGGAGCGCGGGATGATTGGAATGGCGATAGCCAGGACGAGGTTGAGGTCGATGCCCAGCAGCTCAGTCTTACCCAGCACGGCGACGACCACTAGGGCGAGGATGATAATGGGAAAGGAGAGCATCACATCCACGAAGCGCTGGATGATGAGGTCGGCGCGGCCGCCAAAATACGCCGAGGCGATGCCTAGCAGCCCGCCCAGAGTGCAGCCGATGAAGGAAGACAGGAAACCGATCGTCAGCGCCGTGCGGGCGCCATAGATGATCCGCGTGAGGATGTCCCGCCCAAACGCGTCGGTGCCAAACGGGTGCTCCAAAGAAGGAGCCATGAGCATTGCGCCGAAGTCAATGACCTCGGGCTCATAGGGCGCGATGACCTCCGCAAAGATGGCGGCGAGGCCCATGGCGAGGATGACGATCAGCCCTGCGGCGCCGAGGGGCTGGGCGCGGCAGAAGGCTATGATTGCGACCGGCCGGCGCGGGTCTGCGGTGTTACTAGCAGTGGCTATCGACATAGTGATTTCCCCCTCTTTTTCAGGCGTGCCGGACGCGTGGGTCGAGGACGCCGTAGAGCAGGTCCACCAGAAGGTTCATTGTCACGAAAACTGCCGCAAGCAGCATGACAAGCGCCTGGATCAGGATGAAATCATTGCGCGAAATTGCCTCAACGAAGAGGCGTCCGATGCCGTTGAGGTTGAACACCTGTTCGGTGACAACAAGGCCACCGATAAGGAAGGCAAATTCCAGGCCGATGATGGTGACGGCGGGCAGTAGGGCGTTGCGCATGGCGTGGCGCCCGACCACCATGCGTTCGAATACGCCCTTAGCGCGCGCGGTGCGGATATAATCCTCGCGCATCACCTCGATGATGGAGGAGCGCACCATTCGGGCGACAACGGCGGCATAACGGTAGCCCACGGCGAGTGCCGGCCAGATGAGCTGTGACATGTTCTGCAGCGGCGATTCCAGGAAGGGCGTGTAGGTGACGGGCGGAGACCAGTTGAACACCGTCAGGAGCATCAGGATAATGATCATCCCAAGCCAGAAGGAGGGCACAGCGAGGCCTGCAATGGTGAAGACGCGCACGACGTAGTCGACCCAGGTGTCGCGAAATAGCGCGGAGATTGTGCCGAGCGGAATGGCAATCAGCACGGAGATGACAGCGGCCATGAACGCCACCTGCACCGTGAGGCCGATCCGCACGCCAATCTCCTCGACGACTGGGCGCCCGGTCCACATGGAGTTGCCGAGGTCGAGCGTAACCAGTCCGGCCATCCAGTCCACGAACTGCGTGGGCAGCGGCTTGTCGAGGCCTAGGCGGGTGCGTTCGCGCTGCAGGATCTCCTCGGTGACGTGACCGCCATCGGCACGCAGCTTCACTTCGACTACGTCGCCGGGCACGACACGCAGCATAATGAAGGTTAGGAGCGCAACGCCGAACAAGGTCGGGACCATGAGGGCCACGCGGCGGGAAAGGTAGCGGAGCACGGCGTAACCCCCTTCAAATCTTAAGGCAGGCGGCCATGTGGCCCGGCCGGATTTCGCGCAGTGGCGGGATGATGCTGCGGCATTGCGCGTCGGCCAGCGGGCAGCGTGTGTGAAAGACGCAGCCCTGCGGGGGTGAGAGCGGGGAAGGGAGTTCGCCGGTTAGTGCGCGCGGGGTGCGGCGAAGTTCTACCTCAGGGTCTGGAATGGGCGCTGCGTCGAGCAGGGCCTGGGTGTAGGGATGCAGCGGATCCGCGTAGAGCGCGTCACGGTCGGCCGCCTCCATGACACGCCCGAGATACATGACGACTATGCGGTGCGAGAGGTGCCGCACCACGGCCAGGTCATGCGCGATGAAGAGGTAGGCGATGCCGAGGCGCCCCTGCAGCTCGGCCAGCAGGTTTACGATCTGGCCCTGGATCGAAACGTCCAGCGCCGAGACCGGTTCGTCGCAGACTATGAAGTCGGGCTCCATGGCAAGCGCGCGCGCAATGCCTACGCGCTGGCGCTGCCCTCCGGAGAGCTGGTGCGGGTACCGTTCGCCCATCTCGCGAAGTAGCCCCACCTGGTCAAGCAACTCATCAACGCGAATCTGAGCAGCGGGGGCGGTGAAGCCTAGGCGCTTGCGTAGTGGCTCGGTGATGGTGCCGCCCACGGTCATGCGTGGATTGAGCGATGAGTAGGGGTCCTGGAAAATAACCTGGATTCGCGTGCGCAGCGCTTTCATGCGCTGCGACGAGACCGTGGCCAGGTCCTCACCATCGAACAGGATCTGTCCGCCGGTCGCCTTTTCGAGCTGTAGAACGACACGGCCGACTGTCGTTTTGCCGCAACCACTTTCGCCCACGAGGCCTAGGGTTTCCCCGCGGGCAATCCGAAAGGAAACATCCTGCGCAGCGCGCACCGTGGTGAAACCGCCAAAGAAGCCGCCTAGCCGCATGGGGAAGTGCTTGGTGAGACCGTTGACCTCGACCAGGGTGCCTCCCGCGTTGGGCGGTACAAGGGCATAATCGCTAAGCGGTTGAGCCGCGGGCGGCATGTTCTCGGCGAAGTGGCAGGCAGAGGATTGGTCAGGGCCGACCTGACGCAGAGCAGGGTCGGTCGCGCAGATGTCCTGCCGCCAGCGGCAGCGTGGAGCAAAGCGACATCCTGAAGGGGGCTTGAGCATATTAGGCGGCGCACCCTCGATGGTCTCCAGCGTGCCGCCTCGGGGGCGGTCGAGGCGCGGGACGGAGCGTAGAAGGCCCACGGTGTATGGGTGGCGGGGCTCGCCGAAGACACGGGCGGCCGGCCCCTCCTCGGCGATGCGTCCTGCGTACATCACGGCCACGCGGTCGGCGTAGCGGGCGACGATGCCAAGGTTGTGGGTGATTAGGACGAGGGTGATGCCCAGCCTGCGGGAGAGGTCCTTCATCAATTCCAAGATCTGGGCCTGGATGGTAACATCGAGCGCGGTGGTGGGTTCGTCGGCGATAATCAGGCGAGGGTTGCACGCAAGGCCAATGGCAATCATGACTCGCTGGCGCATGCCGCCCGAGAAATGGTGTGGGTATTGGGCGAGGCGGTGTTCAGCGTCGGCAATGCCGACGAGGCTGAGCAGCTCAATGGAACGCACGCGGACCTGGTCGTTGTTCATGCCCATGTGGATCTTTAGGGGCTCGGCGAGCTGCGTCCCGATGTTAAGCACTGGGTTGAGGCTGGTCATCGGCTCCTGGAAGATCATCGCAATGTCGCGCCCACGCCGCTCGCGCATCTCGGCTTCGGAAAGTGTAAGCAGGTCCTGACCCTGGAACATGATCCGCCCGGCGGCGATGCGCCCGGCGGGCTTTGCAAGCAGGCGCATGACGGCGAGCGCCGAGACGGACTTTCCGCAGCCGCTCTCGCCGACTAGGGCCAGCGTTTCCCCGGCGCGTACCGACCAACTCACGCCATCCACCGCGCGGACAACGCCGCGGGAGGTATGGAACTCAACCACCAGCCCCTCGACGGACAGAATGGACTCATTCGCGTCTTGGGTACGGGTGTCCTGACACCCCTCGCCGAGGTGGAACAGCTGGCTCATGGCTTTCCCTCGCGTTTCTCCATTATAAAATGCATTCTTTGACTTGCGGACGCAAGCCCACATCAACCCCCTTCTCAGGCAAGGACCACCAGCATGAAAATTGACGATCTCGTCGGCAAGGCTGTGCTCATAACAGGCTCTTCCACCGGCATTGGCGCCGCAGTCGCCCGCGGCTTCGGGTCACACGGCATGCGCGTTGCCGTGCATGGTAACAGCAACATGGAATCCGCGGAGCAGGTGGCAGCCGACGTCCGGGCCGCTGGCGGCGAGGCGATCGTGCTGCGCGCTGACGTGCGCGACCCGGCGGCCTGCACGATGCTGGTGAAGGCGGCGTGCGAGACTTTCGGCCGCCTGGACATCCTCGTGAACAATGCCGGCGGTGTGGTCCAGCGCTCGCCGATTCGGGATGCGCACGATGATCTATTCGAAGAGGTGATGGCGTTGAACGCGCGCTCGGTTTTCAACTGCTCACGCGCGGCTCTCCCCTTCATGGAAAGCCAGGGCGGGGGTGTAATCATCTCCACCACCTCGCTCGCCGCGCGCAATGGCGGCGGGGGTCGCTCGGTGCTTTACGCCGCATCGAAGGGCTTCGTCTCCAGCTTTACCCGGGGACTGGCGAAGGAGGTCGCGCGCTTCAACATCCGAGTAAACGCCGTCGCGCCGGGTGTGATCGACAAACCAAACAAGTCCGCAACCACGCCCGCGCACCAGATCGATGCGGCGCTGCGGATGACGCCGATGCGCCGGCAGGGTACTTTAGATGAGTGTGTCGGCGCCTACCTTTACCTAGCCTCGGACGCGCTCTCCTCATTCGTGACGGGCCAGGTCATCGAAGTGAATGGGGGTTTGTTAATGCCCTAATTGGGCAACGCCGTCTCGTTGACCCTGATTACTCGCGACGTCCCAGGCTAAGCGATTTTGCCGGTGAGGCACTCGCCCGAGGGTTGTGGCCGCACGGATTGTCGTTCCGGCGCGGGCGTCGGTTCGATGGTGCCCATTGCGGGGTTTGAGTTTGCGGTGGAAGGGCTCGATCGGGGCGACACCGCCCCGCCGCTCAAAAGACCGGGCGCGCCAGGCAGTCCAGCACAAGCCTCAAAATGGCTTTGTCAGGAAAGGCGCTGGGCAGGTGAACCATTACCTTAGTTTTCCACTCGACTACGCGGGCTGCGATTTTGAGCAACCGCAGGCGCGGCGTGTCGAACTGCGCCACCCACCAAGACGAGTGCTTCGGCATCAGCCGGCGCAGCGACTACATCAGCCAATATGCGCCGGTGTGCAACATCAGTCGCATCTGGTTGGTTGGGCCGCGGTGGCATGAGGTCCGATCAGCGGCGAGGTTAGTCTTCCAGGATTTGATGTGGTTTTCGGCCTGGCCGCGGCGGCAGTAGAGGTCCTCGTACAGCGTGCGTGCCGTGCCTCTGGTGAGGTTGGTGACCACGAAGCGCGTATCGGTGCCCTGGGCGCTGGCCTCGACGCGGGCGATGATGCGCTCAACCCGGCTCCAACTGGCGCGCCGTCGTGGAATTCCTGTGGCGGCGCAGCGTACGGGTGGTAGCGACGCCGAGGATAAAATCGAGACGCTCGGCGTGGCAGAAATCCAGCACTTCGGGCGCGTATTAGTGGCTGTCAGCGCGGAGCAGGAAGTCCACGCGCGGCCAGTGTCCCCGAATGGCGCGGATCAGGCGGCGCAAAAACCCGGGCGCGCAGAGGCGCGAGGGCACTTTACCATCGCCCTCGCGCCACCCAGTATGATGAAAGTCCATCAAAGGCCTGCTTGATGCCCACAGACCCTTCGCCCCGCTACCGGCTTGGCTTCGACATTGGCGGGACCTTTACCGATTTCGTGCTTTTCGATGCCGCGACGGGCGCCATCCGTCTGCACAAATGCCTCACCACCCCACAGGACCCAGCGGTGGGCGCGCTGGCCGGCATCGCCGCCATCACAGCGGCCGCCGGCATCACTTTGGCCGAAATCAGCGAACTCCTGCACGGCACCACCCTCGTCACCAATGCCCTCATCGAGCGTCGCGGTGCGATGCTCGGCCTCATCACCACCCAGGGCTTCCGTGACATCCTCGAATTCGGCATCGAGCAGCGCTACGACATCTACGATCTTTTCCTGAAGTTTCCCGAGCCCCTGGTGCCGCGCCGCCGCCGGATTGAGGTGGCCGAGCGCGTCGCGCATGATGGCCGAATAATCATCCCGCTCGACGAAGCGGCGGTCCGCGCCGAGGGGGCGCGCCTAGTGGCGGAGGGCTGCACCGCCATCGCCGTCTGTTTCCTGCACGCCTATACCAATCCGGGCCATGAGCAGGCCGCGGGCCGCATCCTGCGCCAGGCCTTCCCGGGAATCGCGGTCAGCCTCTCCAGCGAGGTGGCGCCCGAGATCCGCGAATATGACCGCACCGTCACCACCTGCGCCAATGCCTTCGTGCAGCCGCTGATGGACCGCTATATCGGGCGGCTGACCCATGAACTCGCCAGCCTGGGCTTCCGCGGCGCGCTGCGCCTCATGCAGTCGGATGGTGGCCTCTGCGCGCCGGAGGTGGCGCGCGCCTATCCCATTCGTCTGCTTGAATCTGGCCCTGCCGGCGGGGCGCTCGCCACCGTGCTGTTCACCCGTGAGGCCGGGTTGGCGGATGCGATCGCCTTCGACATGGGTGGCACCACCGCCAAGGCCTGCCTGATCGAGAATGGCCGCGCCGAGATCGCGCCGATGATGGAAGCGGCCCGCGTGCATCGCTTCAAGCGTGGCTCCGGCCTGCCGATCAAGGCGCCGGTGGTGGACATGATCGAGATCGGCGCGGGCGGCGGCTCCATCGCAGGGCTGGACGAGACCGGGCTGCTCAAGGTCGGCCCGCATTCTGCCGGCGCGGAACCCGGCCCCGCCTGCTATGGCCTGGGCGGCACCGAAGCGACGGTGACCGACGCCAATCTGCTGCTGGGCTATTACGATCCGGGCTTCTTCCTGGGCGGAACGATGGCGTTGGACAAGGCCGCGGCCGAAGCAGCCCTCGCCCGCCTCGGCGCGAAGCTCGGCCTCTCCGCCATCGAGGCTGCCGCGGGCATCCACGCCATCGTCTGCGAGACCATGGCCGGCGCCGCGCGCGTCCATCTGGTGGAGAAGGGCCGCGATCCGCGACGCCACGCCATGGTCGCCTTTGGTGGCGCCGGGCCGGCCCATGCGGCCCGCGTGGCGCGCATCCTGGGCCTGTCTGAAATGCTGGTGCCGCCCGCCTCGGGCGCCGCTTCGGCGCTGGGCTTCCTGGCCGCGCCGCTGGCTTTCGAGGTTTCGCGCTCAGTGGTAGCGCCGCTGGGTGAGGCGACGGACTGGGCGGGGCTCGACGCCACCCTGGCCGCGCTGGAAGCAGATGCCCGCGCCCGCCTGCGGGAGGCCGGCATCGGCGATGCGGCGATGACGGTCGAGCGCAGCGCGGAGATGCGCATGCTGGGCCAATTGCACCAGATTCTGGTACCGTTGCCGGCCGGCGCCCTGGACGCCACTCGCCTGCCCGAAATCACCGGAGCCTTTGCCGCCACCTATCGCAGCCTCTACACCCGCGCGGTGGATGGAGAGGGCATCGAGGCACTGTCGCTGCGCGTGCGCGTCGCCGGGCCGGAGCCGCACATCAAGCTTTCCGGCGCGGTGGCTGGCGGGGCCGAGGACCGGCCGGCGCTGAAGTCGCGCCGCGAGGCCTGGTTCGATGGCGCCTGGCACGACACCCCGGTCTATGACCGTTACGCGCTCAAGCCCGGCGACAGCCTGCCCGGCCCCGCCATCATCGAGGAGCGCGAGGCCACCACCGTAATTCTGCCAGGCGATGTGCTCAGCATCGACGCCGCGCGCAACCTGCGCGTGGCCATCGGGCAGACCCGCGCCGCCGCCGCGATCGTCACGCGCGACATGCCGCTGGCCGAGGCACGCGCGCGCATCGAGGCCGACCCGATCGGGCTTGAGATCATGTGGTCCCGCCTGATCTCGGTGGTGGAGGAGATGTGGCTGACGGTCTGCCGCACCGCCTATTCGCTGATCATTGCCGAAAGCCAGGATTTCGCGAATGAGATCCTCGACCCGCAGGGCAATCCCCTGGCGCATTCGCCACGCGCCATGCCGCTGTTCAACCTCACCCTGACCCGCTGCGTGAAGGCGCTGCTGAAGGAATTCCCGCCCGAGACGCTGCGGCCGGGCGATGTCCTGGTCACCAACGACCCATGGCTCTGCGCTGGCCATTTGTTTGACATCGCCCTCGTCACCCCGGTCTTCTTCGAAGGCCGCGTGGTGGCGGTGATGGGCACGGTGGGCCATGTCAGCGACATCGGGGGCGTGAAGGACCCGCTGAGCGCGCGCGAGATTTATGACGAGGGCGTGCAGATCCCCCCCATGAAGCTCTACAGCGAGGGCGTGCCGGATCGCAGCCTCATCACCATGCTGCGCAACAATATCCGCAATGCCGATCAGGTGATGGGCGATGTGCAGTCCATGATCACCGCCAATGCGCTGGGTGCGCAGCGCCTGACCGAGTTCATGCGCGAATATGGCCTCGATGACCTCGCGGCGCTGGCCGCGGTGGTGCAGTCCCGCAGCGAGGCCGCCACACGCGCCGCCATCGCTGCCGTGCCCGATGGCATTTATGAGAGCGAGATTGAGAACCGCCCCCTGGGTCAGGTGCTGCGGTACCGCCTGCGCGTCCATAAGCAGGGTGAGACCATCCATGTCGAGCATGTCGAGGCGCCGCAGCAATTGCCGCGCGGCGGCCTGAACTGCACCATGAATGTGACCATGGGGCATTCTTCCTACCCGTTGAAATGCATGCTGACGCCGAATGTGCGCGGCAATGCCGGCTGCTACGAGCCGATCACCGTCACCGCGCCGCCGGGCACCGCGCTGAATGCCAATAGGCCGGCCGCTGTGGCGCATCGCACCCGCGTCTCCTGGTATATCGGCCCTAACCTCTACCGCGCCCTGTCTGCGGCGATCCCGGACAAGGTGCAGGCCTTCACCGGCATGCCAAAATCCTTCGGATTTTACGGCCGGAACGCGCAGGGCCGCCTAGCCTCGGATCACTTCTTCATGGGCGGTGGGCAGGGCGCCTCGATGCATGGCGATGGCAAGTCGGGCCTGCTTTTCCCCACCTCGGCCGCGAATACGCCGGTGGAGATGCTGGAATCGCGCATGCCGGTGCTGGTGCTGGAAAAGACACTGGTGCCCGATACCGGGGGGGCGGGCCGGCAGCGCGGTGGCCTGGGCCAGCGCATGCGGGCACGTCGGCTGGAGGGCGGCGCCGAACCCATCTCGGTCGGGCTGTTCCCGGAGGGCTGGGGCATCAAGCCCATGGGCCTCTTTGGTGGTCAGCCGGGCGGGCCGCCCCATGCCGGCGTGCATGGCGCCGATGGCAGTTTCCACGATGTCGGCACGGGTGAAACGGTGAGCCTGTTTGACGCGCAGACCATGATCGAGGCGCAGATCGCCGGCGGTGCTGGCTTCGGCGACCCGGGGGAGCGCGCGCTGGAGGCCATCGCCGCCGATCTTGAGGATGGCTACATCACTGAGGCGGGTGCGCTGCGCGATTACGGCAGGCTGCCCACCCGCATACCAGCAACCCAAACGGGGAATGACTGACATGCCCAGCCGCCGCCATATCCTGGGCGCCTTTGCGCTCACCCCAGGCACCAGCTTCGCTTTCGAGCGCGACGGCGCCCGCAAGGTGCTCGTCTTCTCCGGCAACCAGGCGGTGCCGGTGCTGGACCCGCATGTCCGCTATGACTGGTCGACACGCATGGTGCAGCAGGCGGTTTATGACGCGTTGCTGAAATACGAAGGCTCGCCGCCGCGCATCGTGCCGTGGCTGGCCGAGCGACATGAGGTTTCGGCCGATGGGCTGAGCTACACCTTCCATCTGGTTTCCAATGCCAAGTTTCATGATGGCAGCACGGTGGATGCGGAGGCGGTGCGCTTTTCCTTTGAGCGCGCGCTGCGGCTGAATGCCGGTATCGCTTGGATGCTGAAGGATTTTCTGCGGCCCGAGAACATCGTGGCCGTGGATGCGCGCACGGTGCGCTTCACGCTGGACCGGCCCTTCGCGCCGTTCCTCTCCTATGTGCCCTGGTGGTACATAGTGAACCCGCGCCTGGTCACCGCCAATGCAGTGGATGGCGATATGGGCCGCCGCTGGATGACCGAGAACGCCGCCGGCTCCGGCCCGTTCAAGCTCCGCCGCTTTGATGGCAATGCGCTAATCCACCTCGATACCGTGCCGGCGTATTGGAAGGGCTGGCCGATGGGTGAGGCCGGGCGTCTGTCGGGCGTCATCTTCCGCATTATTCGCGAGGCAGCGCCCCGCCGGGCGGCGCTGCAGCGGCGCGAGGCTGATGCCATCACCAACCTTTCGCCCGATGATATCAGCCAGTTGCAGCGCCTGCCCGGCATCCGCATCGAGGACCATCCGGGCCTCTCCACCTTTGGCATCAAGTTCAACACGCAGCAGGGGCCGACGGCGGATATCAATCTGCGCAAGGCCATCGCCTTCGCCTTCGACTATGACAGCCTGATCACCATCCATAATGGCGCGGCCGTGCTGCAGACCTCCCCCTTCCCGCCGGCCATGGCCGGGCATATCGACGTGCCGGGAATCCCCCGTCGGGACCTGGCGAAGGCGCGGGAGTATCTGGCACGCAGCCGCTTCCCCAATGGCGGCATCACGCTGGAATACGTGCATGTGCAGGGGCTGGAGGATGCGCGGCGGATCGGCCTTTCGCTGCTCGACAGCCTGCGCGCGCTGAACATCCAGGTGAACATCGTGGGCCAGCCCTGGACCACCATGGTCAGCCGTGGCTCCAAGCCGGACACGGCGCCGAATATGACCTCGGTCTATGTCACGCCCGTGGGGACGGACCCGGATACTGTGGCCTACCAGTATCATCGCGATTCCTGGGGCCTGTTTTATGGCATGAGCCACTACGACAACCCCGAGGTCTGGCGGATGATCGAGGCCGCGCGGGCGGAGGGGGACCATGCCAAACGCATGGAACTCTATGCCGAGATCCAGCGCCGCATCGTCGATGACCAGCCGGAGATTTTCGGCATGCTCGCCAACCGGCTCTGGGCCATGCGGGATTATGTGAAGGGCTTCTCCTTCAGCCCGGTGCGCCTCTCGGGCGAGGTGGATCTCTATCCGATGTGGATCGACGCCTGACCGCCTATCTGCTCCGCCGCGTGGCGCTGGCGGGCGTCATGCTCTTTGGCCTGGTCTGCATGACCTTCGTCATCGCCAATGTGGCGCCCAATGACCCGGCGGCGCTGGCGGCGGGGCCGGATGCGGGCCGCTCGCAGATTGAGCAGGCGCGGCGCGATTATGGCCTCGACCGGCCGCTGCCGGAGCAGTTCTGGCGTTATGTCAGTGACCTGGCGCGGGGCGAGTTAGGCCGCTCCATCGCCACAGGCCGCAGCGTGGGGCAGGACCTGGCGCGGTATTTCCCGGCGACGCTGGAACTCTGCCTGCTGGCCATGCTCATCGGCCTATCTGTCGGCGTGCCGCTTGGGGTACTATCCGCCCTGATGAAGGACCGCTGGGTGGATCATCTGACGCGCATCTTCGCCGTCTCCGGCATCGCCCTGCCGCCTTTTTGGTTTGGCCTGCTGCTGCAACTGACCTTCGCCACCGCCTTGGGTTGGCTGCCCACAAGCGGGCGGCTTTCGGTGATGACTGAACCGCCCGACCCGATCACCGGCCTGCTGCTCACCGATGCGCTGCTGCGCGGCCAATGGGGCGTGTTCGGCGAGGGGCTTTCCTATATCCTGCTGCCCGCCATCGTGCTGTCCTTTCCCTGTCTCGCTTCCATCCTGCGGGTCAATCGGGCGGAGATGGTGGAGGCGCTGCGGGCCGACTACGTGATGTCGGCCCAGGCGCACGGCGTGAACCCCTGGCGCATCGTCTGCGTCCATGCTTTGCGCAATGCCATGCTGCCGACGCTGGCCATCATCGGCCTCCGCTGGGGCTGGATGATGAGCAGCACCGTGCTGGTCGAGACGGTGTTCGACTGGCCCGGCATCGGCCTTTATGCTGTCTCCTCCGCCATTGCGGGTGATTTCAAGCCGGTGATGGGCGTCACCCTCATCATCGGCCTGAACTTCATGGCGGCGAACCTGATCGTGGACCTGCTATATGGCGTACTCGACCCGCGCCTGCGGGAGGGCTGAATGGGCCGCAAGTTTCGCCTCGCTCTCTGGCTGCTGTCGCGCTCCTTCGCCTCGATGCTGGGCATTGCGCTGGTGGTCTCTATCGTCACCCTGGCGCTGATCGGCCCCTGGATCGTGCCTTACCCCGACCATGTCGCGGGCGGCATCGACCTTGCCAATAAATTGCAGCCGCCCTCGGCTGCGCATTGGTTCGGCACCGATGAGGTGGGGCTCGATATCCTCACCCGCGTCATCATCGGCGCCCGCGTCTCGCTGCTGGTGGGCCTGGCCATCACGCTCAGCGCGGCCGCCATCGGCGTGCCGCTGGGGATCCTGGCCGGCCTGCTGGGCGGGCCTGTGCGTGAGGCGATTATGCGCCTGACCGACCTTTTCCTCTCGGTTCCTGGGCTGGTGTTGGCCATCGCGCTGGTCGCGGCGCTGGGGGCGGGCATCGTCAATGCGATGATCGCGCTGATCCTGGTCTGGTGGCCGGGTTATGTCCGGCTGGCGGAGTCCAAGGCGCTGTCCATCCGCTCCGAGCCTTATATCGAGGCCGCGCGGGTGGCGGGGGCCAGCACCGCGCGCATCCTCTGGCGGCATGTGCTGCCCAATAGCCTCTCGCCGCTCATCGTGAAGATGAGCATGGATATCGGCCAGGCCATCCTGGCCGTGGCCTCGCTCGGCTTCCTGGGCCTGGGTGCGCGGCCCCCCACGCCGGAATGGGGCGCGATGATCTCCATCGCCCGCGGTTACCTGCCGGAATGGTGGTGGTACGCAATCTTTCCGGGCGCCTTCATCTATGCCGCCGTGCTGGGTTTCAACCTGCTGGGGGATGGCCTGCGCGATATCCTCGACCCGAAGAGCAACCGGGGATGACGCCACTTCTCGCCATTCAGGATTATCGCCTGGCCTTTGATGGTTTCGACGGCACCGCCCATGTGCTGGACGGCATCGACCTGCAACTCCGCGCCGGCGACACCCTGGGCGTGGTGGGCGAGAGCGGCTGCGGCAAATCGGTGCTGGCGCGCAGCCTTTTGCGGCTCAATCCCAGCCCGCCGGCGCGGGTGGTCTCGGGGCAGATCCGCTTCGAGGCGGAGGATGTGCTGGCGATGCCGCCGGCCCGCCTGCGCGCGCTGCGTGGCCGCCGCATCGCCATGATCTTTCAGGACCCGGCGAGCCATTTGAACCCGCTGCTTTCGATTGGCACCCAGATGGAGGATGCCATTCGCGGCCAGGACGGCGCCACGGGCCGCAGCCGCCCGCGCCATGCGGCCCGCGCCCATGCCGCGGCGCTGCTGAGCGCGGTGGGCCTCGGCGATGCGCCGCGGCTTTTGGCGAGCCACCCGCACCAACTCTCCGGCGGCATGCGCCAACGCGTGCTCATCGCCATGGCGCTCGCGGGGGACCCTGCGCTGCTGGTAGCAGATGAACCCACCACGGCGCTTGATGTGACCGTGCAGGCGCAGGTGCTGGCGCTGATAGCCGAACTTGTGCGCGCCCGTGGCCTGACGCTGATGCTGATCAGCCACGACCTGGGCGTGATCGCCGCCGCCTGCGCCCGCACGGTGGTGATGTATGCCGGCAATATTGTCGAGGATGCGCCAACGGCCGCGCTGCTGGCGCGCCCGCTGCACCCCTACACCAAGGGCTTGCTGGCCGCCGTGCCGGAGCTTGACCGGCCTGACATCAGGCCGCGCGGCATTCCTGGTGGCATTCCCAGCCTGCGCGCCCCGCCGCCGGGCTGCCGCTTCCACCCGCGCTGTGACAGGGCAACGGCGCTCTGCGCCGCCGAGAAGCCGGTCCTGCGCGAGGCCATTCCCGGCCGGACCGTCGCCTGCCACCACGCGGAGGCCTGAGCATGTTGCTGCACGCCACTGGGCTCGAGAAAACCTACGCCACCAGGGCCACCGCCTTCCGCCGGGCCAGCCGCGTGGCGGCGGTGGCCGGGGTGGATATCAGCCTGGCCGAGGGTGGCGCGCTCGGCCTCGTCGGCGAGAGTGGCTGTGGCAAGTCCACCCTGGCGCGTTTGCTGCTGCGCCTCATTCCGCTCTCGGCCGGGCGCATTCTGTTCGAGGGTCGCGATATCACGGCGCTGCCGGAGGCCGCGCTGCGCCCGCTGCGCGCCCGCATGCAATTGATCCATCAGAACCCTTCAGCCGCCCTCGACCCGCGGCTGAGCGTGGCCGAAGTTGTTGCCGAGCCGCTGCGCATCCACGGCCATGACCCGCGGGGGCGGGTCGCCAGCCTGCTCGCCGAGGTCGGCCTGCCTGGGGATTTCCTGCATCGCTACCCGCATGAACTCTCCGGTGGGCAGAAGCAGCGCGTGTGCATCGCCCGGGCCCTGGCGCTGGCGCCGCGCCTGCTCATCCTCGACGAGCCGACATCGGCGCTCGATGTCTCGGTGCAGGCGCAGGTGCTGGAATTGCTCGCGGGGCTGCGGGCTCAGCGCGGCCTAGCTTTCCTGTTCATCAGTCACAACCTGGCCGTGGTGCGCCAGGTATGCGAGCAGGTGGCGGTCATGTATCTCGGCCGGGTGGTGGAGCAGGGCCCGGTTGATGCCGTACTGGGCAACCCGCGCCATCCCTATACGCAGGCCTTGCTGGCCTCGGTGCCGCGGCTGGGCGCTGCCGGGGTGGTGGTGGTGGGCGAGGCGCCAAACCCTGCGGCACCGCCCCCAGGCTGCCCATTCCACCCACGCTGCGCCACCGCGCAGGAGGCTTGCCGAAACGGGCCGCCGCCGGCTTTGCGCAAAGGCGTCGCCTGCCATTTGGCGCAGTGAAGGCACCACGGCATCACGATGATCCCGCTGATGATCCGCCTATCATCCACACGTGGCACCCCATGCGACAGTGGGAAATATGGCTTGATCCGCCGCATCTGAGGCTTCGTAAGCCAAAATAGGTCACTCATCGGCTGGCTCCTTCGCCACCGTTGAATCAACCCTCCGTCCGCGCCGCAAGCTTTTAAACGGGTTGTGAGCCTGGAGCTGTAGCGCTCGGCACGTCAACGGCTGCCAAGCATGCGACCTGCATCCCACCATGAAGCCCGTAGCACTGGTCGAGCGCGCCATCCGCAATAGCAGCAAGCCGTGCGAAACTGTGCTGGACTGCTTCGGCGGCTCGGGCACAACCATGATTGCAGCAGAGCGCACGGGGCGGCGTGCCGTGCTTCTGGAGATCGACCCTCCTTATGCCGATGTCATCGTGCGGCGTCGGCAGGAGGTAACCGGTGAGGCCGCCGTATTGGAGGGCGAGGATCGCAGTTTCGCTGATATCGCAGCGATGCGTGGCGTCGTCGATCATGATGTGATCCAGCCTGCCGAAACATAGCAATCTCATTGCGTCGCATATTGCTTGGCTCAAGCACGCCACAGCGCGAATGTTTGGTCACACGCAGGGGATGCCCTGCACGCCGAAGAACATCGCGGACCAGCATTTCCGCGGCCGCGAATACGCAGCCTGAGGCGGGCCACTCCCGCACCGCCCCGACCGGCTTATGCCCGGCGGGGCTCCCGGCAGTAGGGGCCGATGAGAGGATGCGCGGCCGTATCCATGTCGCTCAGTATCTCTGGCTTGACATGGCGAGGGCGCGGCATGAACGTTATGGAAAATCCCCGGGAGGGAACCCATGCGAAGCCAAACACGCCACTTCCTGGCCGTTCTGGTCGCGCTTGCAACTGTGTTTACAATCTCTCTGCCCGAGGCTGCGGCGTTCCCCGAGCGCCCGCCGCGTATCGTCAGCGGCTTTGCGGCTGGCGGCGGCTCTGACACGCTCTCGCGCCTTGTCGCTGAGGCCATTTCGGCCCTGCTCGGGCAGCGGGTGGCGGTGGAAAACCGCACGGGTGTCAATGGTGCGATCGGCGCCGAGGCAGTCGCCCGCAGCGCGCCCGATGGCTACACCGCCTTCCAATGCCCGATGAGCACCATGGCCATCACGCCGCAATTGCAGAATGCCAATCTGCCGCTTGATCCGGGCGTGGAATTGCTGCCGGTCGCCAATGTCGCGCTGTCGTCCTATGCGCTGGTGGTGGCCAGCAACAGCCGCTTTCAGAGTGTTGCGCAAATCCTGGAAGAAGCCCGGCGGCGCCCGGGTGAAATCACCTTTGCCAGCCCAGGCCCGGGCTCCGCGCAGCATCTGTCGGGCGAATTGATGAAGCGGCTGGGCAATGTGAGCATGCAACATATTCCCTATCGCGGCGCGGCGATTGCTGCGGTGGACATCATTGGTGGCCGGGTGGATTTCATGATCACCAATATCGGCGATGTTGCGGGGCAGGTGCGCGATGGCAGCATGCGTTTCATCGCCCAGGGCGATCCCACGCGCGTCACCGGCTATGAGAGCCTGCCGCGCATCGCGGATACGTTGCCAGGCTTCGATGTGACAGGGTGGTTTGGTCTCTGCCTGCCGCGTGGCACGCCGGCCGATGTCATCGCCCGCTGGGATGGCGCGCTGCGCGCCGCCATGGCCGATCCCGCCTTGCCGCGGCGGTTGACCGAGGCTGGCTTCACCCCCCTCTACGAGCCGCCCGAGGCCTTTGCCAGCCGCCTCGCCGCCGACCGCGCCAAATGGCGCGACGTGATTCGCGCTGGCGATGTCCGCGCCCAGTAAGACCGGAGATAAAGCCATGCTGACCGTCACCCCGCTCAAGCCCGAATTCGGCGCCCGAATCGAAGGCGCTGATCTACGCCGCCCACTCTCGGCGGAGGAATTCACCGTGATGGATGCTACGATCAACCGCTATGGCTTCATAGTCATCCCCGGGCAGGATATCGATGACGACCAGCAGATGGAGTTTGCCGCCCGCTTCGGGCCGGTCGACCAGACGCGCGCCACTGTGGATGTCCAGAAGCAGCGCCTGAAATATTCCGCGATGAACGACATCTCCAACCTCGATGAGAAGGGGGAGATCCTGGCGGCGGATGACAGGCGGCGGTTTTTCTCGCTTGGCAACCGGCTCTGGCATTCGGATAGCAGCTTCAAGGCGACGCCGGCCAAATACTCCTTACTGCATGCCCGCAGCATTCCGCCCAGCGGGGGCGAGACGGAATTTGCTGATACCCGCGGCGCCTGGGAGGCGTTGTCGGCTGAGCTGCAGGCGCAATTGCGTGACCTCGTCTGCGACCATTCCTTGATCTATTCGCGCGCCCAGCTGGGCTTTTCCGAATGGACCGAGGCCGAGCGCCGGCAGTTCGAGCCCGTGCCGCAGCGGCTGGTGCGGCGGCATGCTGAATCGGGCCGCATTGCGCTTTTCCTCTCCTCGCATATCGGCCGCATCCACGGCATGCCGACGCCCGAGGCGATGATGCTGATCCGCGACCTGCTGGAGCATTCGACCCAGCCATGTTTCGTCCATGCCCATCGCTGGGCGGTGGGCGATGTGGTGATGTGGGACAATCGCACCTCGCTGCATCGCGGCCGCGCCTATGATGACCGGCGCTACAAGCGGGACATGCGGCGCGTCACGCTGTTGGACGTTGCGCCAACGCTGGAGCAGCAGGCGGCGTAGAGCATCTTCAAGCCTTGCGGCTTCGCAAGGCGACTCGGAAAATGCGGAAAAACAAAAGCGAGAGCCGTCTTCGCTTTCGCTGAAACGGCTCTAGCCGCGCCTGACGGCCACGCGCAGCGCATCCAGAACGCCATCCATTGCGGTCTGATAGCCTGGCCCATCGAGGTAACCATCCAGCGCACCGGTGCGCTCCAGGAAGGTCTGCCAGGGCTGGGTGGCCATGGCGCGGCGGAAGCGATCATGCAGCACGGCGGCGATCTCGTCGGAGATATGCGCGGCGCATCGTGGGCTGGCGGGTGTCACGCACCGCGCATGCGGGCTTTGTGCTCTATGCGCTGGAACAGGCGCTGCACAAGCGGCGGCCGCTGCATGGGGGCGGCCTGATCCATGACAGCGATCGTGGCAGCCAACTTAGGTTCAATCGGTCGTCGCAACAGCAGGATTATACCAAACCCCACGGCTTATGACTCAAGAAGGGGATTCCCCGACGCGGCGCTGATGTGATTCACGCTGGTGGTCCCTGGAGGTATCACCATGCCGCGTGCCATCGCCCTGCGTCTGGATTTCAGCGCCATCGATCTTCGCCGGCTGGCCGCGTCAACCACGCCCGTCAGACAAGTTCAACTCGTCCCGTGGCGAGGTCGTAGATGCCGCCCTTCACCGCGAGCGTGCCGCGCCCAACCATGTCGGCCAGGATTGGCGTTGAGGTTTCCAGCACCCGCACGTTGTGCCGGACGTTAGCCACCAGAGCCCGTCGGATCAAATCATCGCCAGGCTGCGCCATCACCGGCTCTATACCGGGCTTCATGGCCGTCACCAGCCGAGCGATGTTACCGGGGAGAGCGTTGCTCCCCTGCCGCAGTACGTCAACTGTAGCGTTCACCGCGCCGCAGCTAGTATGCCCCAGGACAAGGATCACCTTCGTCCCCAGCACTGCGGCGCCAAATTCCAAGCTGCCCAATCCCTCGGGCGTGACAAAGTTGCCGGCAACACGCACGACGAACATGTCGCCAGGGCTTTGATCAAAGGCGAGTTCAGGTGCTACGCGCGAATCCGCGCATCCGAGCACCGCTGCGAACGGTGCTTGGCCCTGCGAAAGTGCTGCGCGCCGAGCAGAGAAGTCGCGCTCGCGCGGCTGGCCAGCAGCATAACGCGCATTGCCGTCCATGAGCGCCGCCAAGGCGGCGTGGGGTGTCGCGGGCGCCGCAGGGGCCTGCGCCTGCGCAGGGGCGCCAACAGTTGTCGCCAGCAGCGCTGCGCCAGCTAAGGCGATGCTGCGGCGGCCAGCGAAAAGGGGAGGGCAGTTAATGCACATGGGTTTCGTTCCAATTTCGCCG
>Ga0214921_10002599_pt1 | contig 29114 bp, 29 predicted proteins | sample LL1505_MetaG_FD_177992 | JGI IMG/M metagenome (GOLD analysis project Ga0214921, IMG submission 177992) | Freshwater microbial communities from Lake Lanier, Atlanta, Georgia, United States - LL-1505 | ecosystem: Environmental > Aquatic > Freshwater > Lake | place: USA: Georgia | collected...
GTCGATATCACAGTCGATCAAGGGGGTTGAGGCTTGCGAAGGCTTCAATCCTTTTTTCATTTTGAATTTAAGTTCCTTTTAAAGTTCCCACCATGACCGAGTTGGACAGTTTGGTTGAAGCGGCCAGTGCCAGTTTTGCACAGGCTCAAACCCCCGCCGATCTTGAAAATGCCAAAGCCTTGTATTTGGGCAAGTCAGGTCGCATCACCGAAATGATGAAGGGCGTGGCTGCTTTGAGCGTTGAAGAAAAGAAAAGCTTCGGTGCTGCCGTCAACATGGCCAAGCAGGGCATTGAAGCTGCGCTGAATGCGCGCCGCCAAGCTTTGGCCGATGCAGAGTTGTCGGTTCAACTGAAAGCAGAAGCTTTTGACGTGTCTTTGCCAGGTCGCCCGCTCACACAAGGCGGCCTGCACCCCGTTTCTCTCACTTTAGAACGCATTGAGCAAATTTTTGGCTCTATGGGTTTTGAAGTGGCGCAAGGCCCTGAAATTGAAACCGATTGGTTCAACTTCACGGCCTTGAACACACCTGAAGATCACCCAGCTCGCTCCATGCACGACACCTTCTATGTAGAAGGCGGTCATTTGCTGCGCACACACACCAGTCCCATGCAAATTCGCCATGCGGTGCAACACGTGAAGCGTTTCAAGTCGCAGTTAGATGCAGGGCAGGGCATGCCTGAAATTCGTGTCATTGCACCGGGTCGTACTTACCGAGTAGACAGCGATGCCACCCACTCGCCCATGTTTCACCAATGCGAAGGTTTGTGGATTGGCGAGAATGTCAGTTTCAAAGATTTGAAAGTGGTGTTCACCGATTTTTGTCGGACGTTTTTCGAAAGCGACGACTTGGTCTTGCGTTTTCGTCCCAGTTTTTTCCCGTTTACAGAACCTAGCGCCGAAATTGACATTCAATTCCAAACGGGTCCCTTGGCCGGTCGATGGTTAGAAGTGGCCGGCTCTGGCCAAGTGCACCCCAATGTGGTTCGCAACATGGGCCTCGACCCCGAAAAATTCATTGGCTTTGCCTTTGGCATGGGCCCCGACCGTCTCACCATGCTCCGATATGGCGTCAATGATTTGCGCTTGTTCTTCGATGGCGACGTTCGCTTTTTGAGTCAATTTCAATAAATTAAAAGACCATGCAATTTCCTGAATCTTGGCTGCGTGAGTTTTGCAACCCACCCCTCACGACCGAACAACTCGCCGAAACCCTCACGATGGCGGGCCTCGAGGTGGAAGAACTTCAGCTTGTGGCGCCGCCGTTTACAAGTGTGGTCATTGGTGAAATTAAAAGCGCAGAGCAACACCCCAATGCCGACCGCTTGCGCGTGTGCCAAGTCGATGTCGGCCAACCCACATTGCTCAACATTGTGTGCGGCGCACCCAACGCACGAGTTGGCATTCGCATTCCGTGTGCCATGGTGGGCGCTGAGTTGCCACCTGGCGAAGATGGCAAACCTTTTCAGATCAAAGTGGGCAAACTGCGTGGTGTCGAAAGTCAGGGCATGTTGTGCTCTGCCAAAGAACTCAAAATTGCAGACGATCATGGCGGCTTGTTAGAGTTACCCACCGATGCCCCCCTTGGCGAAAGCATTCGCACTTATTTGAAACTCGACGATACGCTTTTCACTCTCAAACTCACGCCCAATTTGGCACATTGTTTGAGTGTCTACGGCATTGCCCGAGAAGTTTCTGCGTTAACGGGCACGCCTTTGAAGGCGCCTGAATTCAAATCACTTGCGGCACAAGTTCAAGATACATTGCCGGTGGCTGTGCATGCCACTGACTTGTGCGGCCGATTCAGCGGCAGGGTGGTGAAGGGTGTCAATCCCAAAGCCCAAACGCCTGCATGGATGGTGGACCGTTTGGCGCGATGTGGTCAACGCAGTGTGAGCCCCTTGGTGGACATTTCAAACTACGTGATGTTTGAGCTTGGCCGGCCTTCCCATATTTTTGATCTCAACAAAATTCATGGCGGTTTGCAAGTTAGGTGGGGCCGTGCCGATGAATCACTCAAGTTGCTCAATGGCAGCACCGTGACGGTTGATGACAAAGTGGGTGTGATTGCAGACGACGCTCAAGTAGAGTCCTTGGCTGGCATCATGGGTGGCGATGCCACTGCGGTGTCTGATGACACGCAAAACATTTACATCGAGGCGGCTTACTGGTGGCCTAAGGCCATTGCAGGGCGTTCACGCCGTTACAACTTTTCAACCGATGCGGGCCATCGCTTTGAGCGCGGCGTCGATCCTGAAAGCACGGTTGACCACATTGAGCGCATTACCCAATTGGTCATTGACATATGCGGTACACCTGCAACACAAATTGGCCCTGTCGATGATCAAAAGTTGAACATGCCTGTTCGCAAGCCCGTCATATTGCGTGTGGCGCGTGCTAACAAAGTCATCGGTATGACCCTGAGCCAAAAGCGATGTGCCGATGCACTGCGTGGCTTGGGTTTTGAAGTTTCAGAAACAGAAGGCTTGATCACAGTCAATCCTCCTAGCTGGCGCTTCGATTTGGAAATTGAAGAAGACCTCATTGAAGAGGTGGCACGCATGGTGGGTTACACCCAGCTTCCCACCACGCCACCCTTGGCGCCCATCACGGCCAAAATTCGCAAAGAAAATGTACGCGGCCCGTTTGCGGTGCGTCGCAGCTTGGCAGCACTTGGTTACCAAGAAACCATCAACTTCAGTTTTGTGGAAGAACGCTGGGAGCATGAACTGGCGGGCAACCCCAACCCGCTCAAATTGCTCAACCCCATTGCCAGCCAAATGAGTGTGATGCGCACCAGTCTGCTGGGATCCTTGTTGCAAGTTGTGAAGTTCAACCTAGATCGCAAAGCCGATCGCGTGCGTGTTTTTGAGTTGGGACGGGTGTTTTTGCGCGACGCCTTGGTAAAGGATTCAGACACCACCGTTGAAGGTTTGAACCAGCCTATGCGTGTGTCGGGCGTAGCTTATGGCCCCGTGTCTTCCACTTCCTGGGGCGGCAAGGCTCGAAACGTCGATTTCTTTGACATGAAAGGTGAGGTAGAGGCTTTGTTGGCACCCGCCAAGCCGGTGTTTGTGTCGGCTGAGCATCCTGCCATGCACCCTGGCCGTTGTGCGCAAGTTTCTTTGCATGGCAATGTCATTGGCCATGTGGGGGAGTTGCATCCTCGTTGGCGCCAGTCATGGGACCTGCAGCAGGCGCCTATTTTGTTTGAACTCGATTTGGAGGCCGTCCTCCAGAGAGAAGTGCCAGTGGCGCAGGGTGTCGCAAAATTCCAAGCTGTCGAGCGAGACATTGCCGTCGTCGTGGCAGAAAAAGTAACGCACGCTGAATTGATGGCAGTTGTAGATGAAGCCCCAACAGCAGGCCTGCTTCGGAGTGCTGTATTGTTTGATGTGTTCCGTCCGCAGGCCACACTCGGTGTTGAAAAAAGTTTGGCGGTCCGACTTGTTTTGAACAGCGACGAAGCCTCATTGACAGATGTGCAAATTGAATCCACAGTCAAGTCTGTGTTGGATCATTTGGCATTGAAGTTATCTGCCCGTTTGCGCACCTGATGTTTGCCTGAAAGTGGATATGAATTTTTCTGTTGAAAGCCTCGAAACGCCAGCCCTCACCAAGGCCCACTTGGCTGATTTGTTGTTCGAACAAATTGGTCTGAACAAGCGCGAATCTAAGGACATGGTTGATTCTTTCTTTGACTTGATTGCGACACAACTGGTAGAAGGAACAGATGTCAAAATTTCTGGATTTGGCAATTTCCAAATTCGTGAGAAAGCGCCGCGGCCAGGTCGCAACCCGCGCACCGGTGAACTGATTCCCATTGAAGCCAGACGTGTGGCCACTTTTCATGCCAGCCACAAACTCAAGGCTGTCATTCAAGGCGATGAAAAATTGTGAGACTCGCTCTCACTGAATCTCTCAGACTCTCAGTCTCTGCAAAATATTTTTTTTGAATCCTTCAAAAATTTAACCCTTAGCCCCTTTACTCGGCCCCCATGCTTAGAGTAAGCTTGCAATCCCCCTAGCAAGTTAGTGATTTCAATGGAGAACTCCCTGCCGTCAATTCCAGCCAAGCGCTACTTCACCATTGGTGAGGTGGGCGAGCTTTGCGGCGTTAAGCCGCACGTGCTGCGCTATTGGGAGCAGGAATTTACGCAACTTCGCCCGGTCAAGCGCCGTGGCAATCGCCGTTATTACCAGCACCACGAAGTGCTCATGATTCGCCGTATTCGCGATTTGCTTTATGAGCAAGGTTTCACCATCAGTGGTGCTCGCAACAAAATGCAAGAGCTGGCGCAAACTCAAAAAGGCTTGAAAAAAGATGCGCTTGAATTGAGCACCGCAGGCGATGAAATCATGGAAGATTTCGACGAGGACATGGCCGCTTACTCAGAGGGCGAGCAGCCTTCAGTGATGGCCCTAGAAAGTGCTCAAAGGGCGACACAGCTTCAAGCTTCAAGCAGCCTGCCAACCCTGCGCCGTGAATTGATGGATATCAGAGACTTGCTCTCAAATTGAGGGCATTCTCGGGCTATAATTTAAAGCTTGTCGGCGTGTAGCGCAGCCTGGTAGCGCACTTGCATGGGGTGCAAGGGGTCGCGAGTTCGAATCCCGCCACGCCGACCATTGATGTTTGATAAAAGCTCTCTAGAATTTATTCTTCAGAGCTTTTTTCTTGGCAAGCCTTAAGGCGTTTCGGGTTTGACTTCCTGTGCCGCAGCACCTTGCTCAGACTGGATGTTAATGGCCATAGGACCCTTGGGGCCGTCGGTCAATTCAAAGCTGACCCTGGCACCCTCTTTAAGGCTTTTAAAGCCCTCCATGGTGATGGCAGAAAAGTGCGCAAAAGCGTCTGGGCCACCACCATCGGGCTGAATAAATCCAAATCCCTTGGCGTCATTGAACCATTTCACTGTTCCGTTGAGCATGCATGTCTCCATCCGTTTAATTGATAGGACATTTAAAGCACTGTTTTTGACGTTGTCAATTCAAGGTTTACCCGACTGATGCAAAATTGCTGCATTGCGACATAAGGACTTTTTAGGGGGTCGGCTCAGAACCCTGCTCAGTCTCTATAGAATGAAATCATGGCAACAGAGAAACCTAAAAAACCAAATTCACCAAACCCGCCTGGATCGGTCGGGGAGCCTGCTCGGACCCCCGGAAATAGCGATTCTGTGGTTTTAGAAAGACGGCCTGCCAAAGTTGGGCCGCCCCAGATGTATCAAGTTGTCATGCTGAATGACGATTACACCCCCATGGAGTTTGTTGTTTTGGTGCTTCAAGAGTTTTTTAACAAAGACAGAGAGGCCGCTACGCAAATCATGCTGAAAATTCATTTGGACGGCAAGGGCGTTTGTGGGGTTTTCTCCCGTGACGTGGCCGCTACAAAGGTCGACCAAGTGCTGGATGCAGCCAATCAGGCGGGGCATCCACTTCAGTGCGTAAGCGAGCCTGTGGCATGAATCTCACTCAAAGTCGGCAAGAATGTGGCATAAAGCAGTTGCAATTCAACAAATCTACCCAACCTAATATTTTTAACCTCCGCAAGGCATTGAAGGAAATCACATGATTGCCCAAGAATTGGAAGTCAGTTTACACATGGCCTTCGTTGAGGCGCGTCAACAGCGTCACGAGTTCATTACCGTTGAACATTTGCTTTTGGCATTGCTGGACAACCCCAGCGCAGCAGAAGTGCTGCGCGCATGCTCAGCACAAGTGGACGATTTGCGTCAATCGCTGTCCACGTTCATCAAGGACAATACGCCCCAAGTGGCGGGGACCGAAGAAGTCGACACGCAACCCACCTTGGGTTTTCAGCGTGTGATTCAGCGCGCCATCATGCACGTTCAATCGACCGGCAGCGGAAAAAAAGAAGTGACGGGCGCTAACGTGCTGGTTGCCATTTTTGGTGAAAAAGATTCGCACGCTGTGTACTACTTGCACCAACAAGGCATTACTCGCTTGGACGTGGTGAACTTCATCGCACACGGTATTCGAAAAAGTGATCCACCTGAAGCTACCAAAGGCAGTGATTCTGCGCCGGCGCCTGAAAATGAAGAGGGTAGCGGTAGCTCTGAACGAAACGAGAAGGCATCGCCTTTAGAGCAGTTCACCCAGAACCTGAACCAGTTGGCCAAAGAGGGCAAGATTGACCCTCTCATTGGTCGCGAATACGAAGTTGAGCGCACCATCCAAATCTTGTGCCGTCGCCGTAAAAACAATCCTTTGTTGGTGGGCGAGGCCGGTGTGGGTAAAACGGCCATTGCAGAAGGCTTGGCTTGGCGCATCACCCAAGGTACCGTCCCTGAAATTTTGGCAGAGGCCGTTGTTTTCTCACTCGACATGGGCGCGCTGTTGGCGGGCACCAAATACCGCGGTGACTTCGAGCAACGCTTGAAGGGTGTCTTGAAAGCTTTGAAAGACAAACCCCATGCGGTGTTGTTCATCGATGAAATCCACACCCTCATTGGCGCGGGTGCTGCTTCTGGCGGTACCTTGGACGCCTCTAACCTGCTAAAGCCTGCCCTTTCAAGTGGCCAGTTGAAATGCATTGGCGCCACCACTTTCACGGAGTACCGCGGTATCTTCGAAAAAGATGCCGCACTGTCACGCCGTTTCCAAAAGGTCGATGTGGTCGAGCCCACTGTGGCAGAAACAGTTGACATTTTGAAAGGCTTGAAGTCTCGCTTTGAAGAGCATCACAGCGTGAAGTACGCCAATGCCGCCTTGCAAGCAGCCGCTGAGTTGTCTGCCAAATTCATCAACGACCGCCACTTGCCCGACAAGGCCATTGACGTGATTGACGAAGCGGGTGCTGCACAGCGCATCTTGCCGCCTTCTAAGCGCAAGAAAACCATTGGCAAAGCCGAAGTGGAAGACATCGTGGCCAAGATTGCACGCATTCCGCCAGCCAATGTATCCAACGACGATCGCAGCAAATTGCAGACCATTGAGCGCGATTTGAAGAGCGTGGTGTTTGGCCAGGACAAGGCCATCGAAGTCTTGGCGTCCGCTGTCAAAATGGCGCGCTCAGGCCTGGGTAAAACCGACAAACCAATTGGCTCCTTCCTGTTCAGTGGCCCCACCGGTGTGGGCAAAACAGAAGCCGCCAAGCAGTTGGCCTACATCATGGGCATTGACCTCATTCGCTTTGACATGTCTGAGTACATGGAGCGTCATGCAGTAAGCCGCCTGATTGGTGCGCCTCCAGGTTATGTGGGTTTTGACCAAGGTGGTTTGCTGACGGAGGCCGTGACCAAGAAACCGCATTGCGTGTTGTTGCTCGACGAAATTGAAAAAGCGCACCCCGACATTTTCAATGTGTTGCTGCAGGTCATGGACCATGGTACCTTGACAGACAACAACGGCCGCAAAGCTGATTTCCGCAACGTGATCATCATCATGACCACCAATGCCGGCGCTGAGACCATGAACAAAGCCACCATTGGCTTTACCAATCCGCGTCAGGCGGGCGACGAAATGGGCGACATCAAGCGCCTGTTCACGCCTGAGTTCCGCAATCGTTTAGATGCCATGGTCAGCTTCAAGGCCTTGGACGAGCAAATCATCATGCGCGTGGTTGACAAGTTCTTGTTGCAACTGGAGACCCAGTTGACTGAAAAGAAAGTGGACGTCACGTTCAGCGACAACTTGCGCAAGTTCTTGGCCAAGAAAGGTTTCGACCCACTGATGGGTGCAAGGCCGATGCAGCGCTTGATTCAAGACACCATTCGCAAGGCTTTGGCCGACGAATTGTTGTTTGGTCGCTTGATCGATGGCGGCCGTTTGAGTGTCGACTTGGACGAGAAAGACGAAGTGATGCTCGACATTCAGCCAACGCCTAAAAAAGAAGGCCGCAACTCAAAGTCTGAGCCGCATGAGCCTGAAGAGGCAACCGCCAATTAAGGTGAAAGAAATCAAAAAAGCCGGATTCGTCCGGCTTTTTTTTCGCTTAGCGCTTGCGACCTCCCAAGATGCCGCCTAAAACACCTCGAACAATTTCTCGGCCCACGCTTGACCCAATGGTTCTAACCGCAGACTTCACCATGGCTTGGGCCAAGCCATCGTGTTTGGCTCCCCTTGGGCCTGTGCGACCAAATAAAACCTCTCCAAGGCCACCTAAAAGGGCACTCCCGCCTTGTTCATTCTCGGCTTCAGGGGTGCTTGAGTTGTTGCTTCCTGGCGCCCTGCGGGGAGCTTCATTGGAAGTTGCTGCGTGTGACCCTTTCAGGATTTCGTAGGCAGACTCCCGGTCAATGGTTTTTTCGTAAACGCCAGCAACCAATGAGTGATCAAGCAAAGCTTTTCGCTGCTCGGGTGTGATGGGGCCCAACTGGCTACCAGGCATCATGACAAAGGCTTGTTGGGTGATGCCAGGCCTGCCTTTTTCGTCCAGAAAGCTGACCAAGGCTTCGCCCACGCCCAATTCGGTAATGGCTTTTTCGATGTCCAAACTGGGATTGGCGCGCATGGTTTGAGCGCTGGCTTTGACTGCCTTTTGATCGCGGGGTGTAAATGCTCGAAGTGCGTGCTGTACCCGATTGCCAAGTTGCCCTAAGACAGTTTCGGGTACGTCTAAAGGATTCTGTGTGACAAAATAAACGCCGACGCCCTTTGAGCGAATAAGGCGAACCAACAACTCCATGCGTTCAATGAGCACTTTGGGCGCCTCATTGAAAAGCAAATGCGCCTCATCAAAGAAAAAGACCAGTTTGGGTTTTTCTGGGTCGCCAATTTCTGGCAACTGCTCAAACAATTCAGACAGCAACCAAAGTAAGAACGTGCCATAAAGCCTAGGGGCGTTCATGAGTTCGCTGGCACACAGCAAATTGATAACGCCTTTGCCCCTGGCATCCGTTTGCAAAAAGTCTTGGATGTTGAGCATGGGCTCGCCAAAAAATTGATCGGCACCTTGGCTCTCAATTTCTAGGAGTCCGCGTTGAATGGCGCCCACACTGGCCGCGCTCACATTGCCGTATTCGGTGGTGAATTGGCTGGCATTTTCGCCCACGTGCTGAAGCATGGCGCGCAGGTCTTTAAGATCCAGTAACAGCAAGCCCTGGTCATCGGCAATTTTGAAGACCAAATTCAAGACCCCTGCCTGGGTGTCGTTCAGGTTCAGCATGCGGCCGAGCAGCAAGGGGCCCATATCGGACACGGTGGCCCTGACGGGGTGACCTTGTTTGCCAAAAACATCCCAAAGGCTGGTGGGACAGCTTTGCGGTGTGGGTTCGTCCAGTTGCCGCTCTTTCAAAATTCCTTTGATTTTGTCGCTCAGGTGGCCTGTTTGGCTGATACCGACCAAATCGCCTTTGACGTCGGCCATGAAGACAGGAACCCCCTGATTGGAGAAGTTTTCGGCCAAAGTTTGCAAACTGACCGTTTTACCAGTGCCTGTTGCGCCCGTAATCAGGCCGTGGCGGTTGGCCATGCCCATCAAAATGTGGCAATCTGTGGTTTGATTGCGAGCAATCAAGAGTTGATTTGGCATGAAAAGGGTTCCCCTCAACTTGAAAAGTAAAATCTCACCCTGTAGATTAAATCAACATCAAGGATTTTCAGATGGCTGGCCACAGTAAATGGGCAAATATTCAACACCGCAAGGGCAGGCAGGACGAAAAACGCCAGCGCATTTGGACCCGGGTGGTCCGGGAAATCATGGTGGCAGCCAGAACAGGCGGCGGTGACCCCACCGCCAACCCCCGTTTGCGCTTGGCCATTGAGAAGGCCAAGGCGGCCAACATGCCAGCCGATACCGTGAAGCGCAACATCGACAAGGCCACAGGCAACTTGGAAGGTGTGACCTACGAGGAAATTCGCTACGAAGGCTACGGCATTGGCGGCGCCGCCATCATTGTCGACACCATGACCGACAACCGTGTGCGCACAGTGGCAGAGGTGCGACACGCATTCAGCAAGCACGGCGGCAACATGGGCACTGAAGGCTCTGTTGCTTTTCAGTTCAAGCATTGCGGTCAATTGATTTTTGCACCCGGCACCTCAGAAGACAAAGTGATGGAAGTGGCTTTAGAAGCCGGCGCAGAAGATGTCATTGCCGACGATGAGGGGGCCATCGAAGTTCTCACGTCAACAGCAGATTTTGAAGCGGTTAAAAACGCGCTTGAAACAGCAGGGTTGATGGCTGATATGGCAGAAGTCACCATGCGCGCAGAAAACAGCATTGACCTATCAGGTGACGATGCTGCCAAAATGCAAAGACTCTTGGACATCTTGGAAGATTTGGACGATGTGCAAAACGTTTTCCACAACGCATCCATCTCTGAATAAGGCTTGATCGATGAAAGTATTGGTAGTAGGTGGTGGCGGACGTGAACATGCGTTGGCTTGGAAGTTGTCGCAATCTGAACGCATTCAGAAAGTGTATGTGGCCCCAGGCAATGGCGGCACAGCCCGCGATCCCAATCTGTTCGAGGTGCCCATTACCGATGTGAGGGCGCTGCGTGAATGGGCACAACAAGAAAAAATTGATCTGACGGTGGTAGGGCCAGAGGCCCCATTGGCCGCAGGTATTGTGGATGAGTTTCGTGCGCATGCCCTGAAAATTTTTGGACCCACGAAAGCAGCCGCGCAATTGGAAAGCTCTAAAGCTTTTTCCAAAGCATTCATGCACCGCCATGGTATTCCGACAGCCATTTACCAAGCCTTCACGGATGTTGCGCTTGCGCATGCGTATGTCGACAAAATGGGTGCGCCCATTGTTGTGAAGGCGGATGGCTTGGCGGCAGGCAAAGGCGTGGTGGTGGCCATGACGGCCGCAGAAGCGCACGAGGCCATTGACTTCATGTTACTAGACAACCAACTGGGCGTCGTTCACAACGCAGGTGCAGATGGCGCCGCTGTGCCACGCGTTGTGATAGAAGAATTTTTGCAAGGCGAAGAAGCCAGCTTCATTGTGTTGTGTGATGGCAAGAATGTGGTGGCCTTGGCTACCAGTCAGGATCACAAGCGCTTGCTAGACCACGATGAAGGTCCCAACACAGGTGGGATGGGTGCTTACTCTCCGGCGCCCGTGGTCACGGCACAAGTGCACGCGCGCGCCATGCGTGAAGTCATCATGCCGACCATCAAGGGCATGGAAAAAGACGGTATTCCCTACACCGGATTTTTGTATGCCGGCCTCATGATTGATGAACAAGGTCAGCCCAAAACATTGGAGTTCAATTGCCGCATGGGCGACCCAGAAACCCAGCCCATCATGATGCGTTTGAAGAGCGACTTGGTGGAGGTCATGTTGGCTGCTACCAGTGAAAAATTGGACACGATTGAGTTGGAGTGGGACAGGCGAGTCGCTTTGGGGGTCGTGATGGCAGCCGCTGGGTACCCCATGAACCCACGCAAGGGTGACGTCATCACCGGATTGCCTAAAGACGAGATGGATGCCATGGTGTTCCATGCCGGAACAACCGCAAAGGAGGGCCAAACGCTCAGTTCTGGGGGCCGCGTCTTGTGCGTCACCGTACTGGCCGATTCGGTGAAGCAAGCACAACACAAAGCCTATGAAGTTGCCAAAGGCATTCACTTTGACGGACAACAGTATCGAAGAGATATTGGGTTTAGGGCCATCAAATCGTGAACAAGCTCGAAGAACAATCAGTCCCCGCATCGGCTTTAATTCCCGGGCCCTATGCGTATCAAATGAAAGGTCATGTTTGGGCCTCTTGGCTGCTCAAGCTGATCGGTTGGCGAGTTGATTTTCAGGGCTTACCCACGCTGCAAGGTGTGGCCATTGTGTATCCGCACACCAGCAATTGGGATTTCTGCACAGCCATGCTGTGCAAATGGACCATGGGCTTGCCTTTGTTTTTTTGGTGCAAAGATTCCTTGTTGAAAATTCCTGTGTTTGGTCCTTGGCTTCGCTGGATTGGTGGTGTGCCCATTGATCGGTCTTCGTCGCGCGGTGTCGTGGGTGCCATGGTCGAGGTTTTTGCAGAACACCAGCGCGCAGATAAATTCTTGTGGATTGGCTTGTCGCCCGAAGGGACTCGAAAGCGCACAGAGGGGTGGCGCAGTGGCTTTTATCAATTGGCCATGGGTGCCAATTTACCCTTGGCTGTGGTACATCTCGATTACGCCAAAAAGCAGCTGAAGTTTGAAGGCTTCTTGAAACTTTCTGGCGATGTAGAACTTGATTACGCGCGCATTCGAAAAATGTACGAAGGTGTAGAAGGTTTTCACCAAGACAAAGTCGCCCCCATTCGGCCATTGCCCGCTAGAGAAAACAGCCAATAGACAATCAACAGAGTATTCAGAAAGACACAGCATGCAAGTTAGCCAAGCCCACAGCGTTCGGCAATACCTCATCCAGCTTCAAGCAGAAATTACCAAGTCTTTGCATGACTTGGATGGCACGGCTTTTGTCGTCGATGCTTGGAAAAAACCAGAGGGCGAAATGCTGCAGGGCGACGGCATTACCCAAATTTTGGAAGGCGGGCCCGTGTTTGAAAGAGCGGGCTGCGGCTTCTCACATGTGACGGGCCCGAAGCTGCCACCTTCAGCCACGCAGCATCGACCAGAGTTGGCGGGTGCGCCTTTTGAAGCCATGGGTTTGTCTTTGGTCTTTCATCCACGCAACCCCTATGTGCCGACCGTTCACATGAATGTTCGAATGATTGTGGCAAAGCCTGAGGGTAAAGCACCTGTAGCGTGGTTTGGTGGCGGCATGGACCTGACCCCCTACTACGGTTTTGAAGAAGATGCCGTGCACTTCCACCAAACCTGCAAAGACGCTGTTCAGCCTTATGGTGCAGACCTGCATCCACGATTTAAAAAATGGTGTGATGAGTACTTCTTTTTAAAGCACCGCAACGAAGCACGCGGCGTTGGTGGCATTTTTTACGATGACTTTTCAGAGCTGGGTTTTGAAAAAGGATTTGCCATGATGCAAGATGTGGGCAATGGGCTTTTGAAAGCCTACATGCCCCTCGTGGTGCGCAGAAAAGACACGCCTTATGGCGAACGCGAAAGAGATTTCCAACTCTATCGCCGTGGTCGGTATGTCGAATTCAATTTGGTCTGGGACCGAGGCACTCATTTCGGTTTGCAATCAGGCGGACGCACTGAATCGATTTTGTTGTCTATGCCTTCGCTGGTGACTTGGTCCTACAACAGGGTCGATGCGCCGGATTCAGCAGAAGCTCAATTGGTCAGTCAATTTTTGAAATCAAGGGATTGGGTTTGACACTTCAACGCATTGGCATTTTGGGCGGCGCATTTGATCCGCCGCATGTTGCCCATGTCGCCATGGCCGAAGCCGCCATCGCTCAATTTCTTTTAGACGAACTGATTGTGGTACCCACTGGAAAAGCTTGGCACAAACCCAGGGACTTAAGCAGCGGTGAGCACAGGGTCGCCATGGCCAGGCTGGCTTTCAGTCATTTAAGGCAGGCCCGAGTGGATGAGATTGAGTTGCATCGAGGGGGCCCCAGTTACACCGTCGACACCTTGCGAAGCTTTTCTGATCAGTATCCATCGGCTCAGTTCTTTTTATTGATCGGGGAAGATCAGGCCAAAGCCTTGGCAACGTGGCATGAAATTGGTGAAATTGCCCAGCGAGCTATAATTTGCGTCGCTGAACGCCAGATGTCCGAATTCTCAGACGCCAACGCTCCCAGCCATGACATCCCCACTCAGGCCTTGAAATTGCCCAATTTGCCACACAGTGCAACGCAAGTTCGAGCACGGGTGGCCCAAGGGCAAGCCATTGACGCTCTGGTCCCTCCGACCGTTGCGCTGTATATTCAAAGCCATCACCTCTACCAGCCTGCACGATGAACGATACCTCTGCCAAAAAAGACACCCAAAAACTCCAGCGCATTGTTGTTGATGCATTGGAAGATGTGAAAGCACAAGAAATTGTGGTGTTCGATACAGAAGAGATGTCTGCCCTTTTTGAGCGGGTCATCATTGCGTCAGGTACCTCCAACCGTCAAACCAAAGCCTTGGCAGCCAGCGTGCGCGACAAGGTCAAAGAAGCGGGCTATCCCAAGCCACGCATTGAGGGTGAAGACAATGGCGAGTGGATCATTGTCGATTGCGGCAGCGTCGTTGCGCACGTGATGCAGCCTACCATTCGTTCTTACTACAACCTTGAAGAAATTTGGGGCGACAAGCCGGTGCGTTTGAAACTGGGTGCACCCAAGCCTGCTGAACCTGTGCGCAAGCCAGCTGCCAAGAAGAAGGCCAATGTCAGTGCAGGACGCACGCCTACAAGGCGTGATTCTGTGCCGGTTGGACCCATGGGCTCGGAAGCGCTCAAACCCACGCGCAAAGTGCCGGCTAAATCAAGTGCCAAACCTGCCGCCAAAACAGCAGTCAAAGCACCTGCCAAATCAAGCAGCAAGCCTGCTTCAAAATCTGTCGGAAAACCTGCTGGGAAACCTGCGGCCAAGTCTAGCGCCAAACCAGCACCCAAGGCAGCACCTAAGCCAGCAAGCAAGTCCTTCGCCAAGGCCAAGCCTAAGGCCTGAGTTTCATGAAGCTGCTAATTGTGGCAGTGGGGCAACGCGTCCCCGATTGGGCGCAAACTGCGTGGGACGATTACGTCAAACGCTTTCCCCCTGAACTCAAAGTTGAGCTCAAGGCTGTGAAGACCGAGCCCCGCAGTTCTAAAACTTATGAAAACTTGGTGGCTGCCGAGCGGCAACGCATTGAGGCCGTCATACCACGCGGCACTCGCATTGTGGTGTTAGACGAGCGCGGCACCGCATTGAGAACCATTGCGCTTGCGCAGCGTTTGAAAGATTGGCAATTGGGCGGCGATGATGTTGCGCTGATCATTGGGGGGCCAGATGGTTTAGAGCCAGCTTTCAGAGATGCCGCCCACGAGCGCATTCGCTTGTCCGACCTGACGCTGCCCCATGCCATGGCCAGGGTCTTGCTCATTGAACAGTTGTACCGTGCCTGGTCTATCAATGCCAATCACCCTTACCACCGAGAATAAACTTGCCATGAAAGATTTCGTTTACCTGGCCTCGCAAAGTCCTAGGCGCAAACAATTGCTCGAACAGATGGGCGTTCGGTATGAGTTGTTGTTGGCCACGCCAGACGAAGATGCTGAATCGCTAGAACGCGTGATGCCAGGTGAAGCCCCTTTGACCTACGTCAAGCGCGTGACGCAATTGAAGCTTGAAGCCGCTGTCAAGCGCATGCAAGCGCGACACTTAAAACCTGCGCCTGTGTTGTGCGCCGATACCACTGTGGCCTTGGGTAGAGTCATTCTAGGCAAACCCGACAATGAGCAAGATGCCGTGCGAATTTTAAAAACTTTGTCTGGCCAAACCCACAGAGTCTTAACCGCCGTGGCTGTAGCCTATGGCCGTCGTCGTTATCTGAGTGTCTCTGTTTCTAAAGTGACTTTCGCACCCATGAAGTTGTCAGAGATCAAGGCCTATGTTGCAACAGGTGAGCCCTTTGGCAAAGCGGGCGCCTATGGTGTGCAAGGCATGGCCGCTGCTTATATTTCAGAAATTAAGGGCTCTTACACGGGCATCATGGGTTTGCCACTTTTTGAGACGGCAGAGTTGTTGAAAAACATTTGATGTGAGTCCTATGTCAAGAACACATGTGTTGACGCCCGAAACCATTGAAAGCTATCAGAGCTTGGGCGCTGTGGTGTTGCGCGGTGTTTTCAACGCGCAAGAAATTCAAACACTCGAACAAGGCATTGAACACAATCTGGCGCATTTGAGTGACTTGGTACAAGTGGCCAGTCAACCCAATGATCCGGGACGTTTCGTTGAAGATTTTTGTACCTGGCCCTCAAATCCAAGCTATCAAAGTATTTTGTTCGATTCCACCTTGCCCCATTTGGCGGCGCAACTCATGCGGTCGCAAACTGTGCGTCTTTATCACGATCATTTGTTGGTCAAGGAGCCCGGCACAAAACAAGCAACACCTTGGCACCAAGATCAACCGTATTACAACGTGAGTGGTCGTCAAAACGTGAGTTTTTGGATTCCGGTCGACCCTGTGCCTTTGGCCAGCACGCTCAGGTTTGTAGCGCAATCGCATTTGGGAATCTGGTACATGCCTCGAACTTTCAGAGACCAACAAGCCAAATGGTTTCCGGAGGGAAGTCTGGCTGAGTTGCCATCCATTGAAGACAAGCCCGATGAATACAAACAACTTGCGTGGGCCTTAGAGCCCGGAGATTGCGTGGCTTTTCAAATGTTGTCACTGCATGCCTCCAGCGGTGTTGGACCTGAAAACAGAAGGCGCGTGTTTTCTGCCAGATACCTTGGCGACGATGCACGCCATGCTGTGCGCCGTTGGCGCACTTCGCCACCTTTTGCCGACTTGGAAAAACGTTTGTCAGATGGTGCCGAAATGAACGACGCTTTGTTTCCTAAGGTTTGGGGTTAAAACCCCAAGCAACACCGTCTCTGCGTGGATCAGCTGAACCGATCCAACCATTGCCAGCACGCTTTAAAAACCCCATGCCGCTGTTCATGGGTACGACTTCAACTTTTTGGCCTCTGGCCTCAAGGGCCTCGGCCAATTGGGCGGCTGAAGTTCCTTTTTCAAGCTGAACCCGATTGGGGATGGCCGTTGAAATGTGCCCTTGTGCCAGTGCTTCAAAGGGGCTTAATTGGTTGGCCAACATGCGAACCAAGTTGGCAGAAACATAGTCCACAATTTGACCGCCACCCGCTGATCCGCCAAGCGTGACCAATTGACCTGCCTCGTCAAAAACCATGGTGGGCACCATGGACGTAACAGGTCTTTTTCGGGGTTCCATTTTGTTGGGGGCTATTTCGCCTGGTTTGGGCGATGTGGTGAAGTTGGTCATGGCGTTGTTCAAAACATAACCTTGCACCAAGATGCGCGAACCAAAATTCAAATTGTTGGTGGTGGTCATGCTGACAGCATTGCCTTGTGCATCGACAACAGCGATCTGACTGGTTGCATCAGCACTGGGTGCTGCAGTCGTTTGGGCCATGGACTGGCCTGATGCTACAGCCAACAAGGCTTCCGGTAAGCCTGGGGAATAACTGGGTAGGGTGTTGGTTTGAATCAGGGCTGCGCGCTGTTTGACGTAGGCGGGATTGACCAAGGCATTGGCCGGCACTTTGAAAAATCCAGGGTCTGCCACATAACGATGCCTGTCAACTTGCGCTAATTTACCAGCCTCGGCAAAGACATGTGCAAACTCGGGTTGGTTAAAGTCAGTGCCCAAGCTGGATTTTTCTGCCAACATTTGCAGCACCTGAAGAACCACAACGCCGCCAAATGAAGGCGGTGCCATGACGCAAATGCGGTAACGAAGGTAAGGGCCACAAAGAGGTTCACGTTCCTCTAATGGGTAGCTTTTTAGATCTTCTTCTGTCATCAGAGACGGCTTGTAGCCCTTTTGAACGGCAGCCAAAAACTCTGTGCTTGCGCCATCTGCCCAAATTGCGGAGGGCCCTTTAAGGGCGATGCTTTGAAGCGTCTTGGCATAGTCGGAGTTGGCTATGAGCGTGCCCACAGGCTTTACTTTTTGAGCATCGTCAAAATACAAAGCCAACATGTCGGGGTGATCCTTAGCGGCTGTTGGAGCCGACAAAATTTGATGCATGTAGGCGGGCATCGGAAAGCCTTTGCTGGCGGCTTCTATGGCAGGTGCAAAGAGAGCTGGCCATGTCAATTTGCCAAACTTGGCGTGCGCTTTGGACAACAAGGGAAGCGTGCCAGGCACGCCTGCACTCCGACCGCCACGGCCCATTGATGCATAGGGCAGTTGGCTTCCATCTACATCGGTGGTCAGTGAGGCTGTCGTTTTTTGAGGCGAGATGGCAAGGCCATCTAGACTGGTCAATGACTTTTGAGCGGCATCCCAATGCATCAAGAAAGTGCCGCCTCCTAGGCCAGAAGATTGTGACTCAACCAGCCCCAGCATCAGCTGTGCAGCAATGGCGGCGTCCATTGCAGAGCCCCCTTGCTGAAGCATTTTGAGTGCTGCCTCGGTGGCCATGGGGTGTGCTGTGGTGACAGCCACCTGAGCCGGCTTTTGGGTGATCTCAAAAAATGGGCTTTGAGCGAAAGCGGCGGTGCCGAGCAGCGAAAAGGTCAAGCAAAGCCGCTGACCAAGACAAAGATGCGCTTTGAAGGAACTTAGAACAATCATTTTTTGAACGCTTAACCCGCTAATATAAAAACCTGCGTATTTTGAAGCATCTGACATAGATCAGCCCGTCTCCGACCTGACTCAAGGCAAAATACAGCCATGACACCGATTGCGACTGAAGCGACGTATCTCACAGCGGCCTTTTACAAGTTTGTTGATTTGCCTGACCATGCAGATCGGCGTGCACCTCTGTTGGCATTTTGCGAAGCGCACAACGTCAAGGGATTGATATTGTTGGCGCGGGAAGGCATCAACAGCACGATTGCGGGTATGCCAGAAGACGTGCATGCAGTGCTGGCCTACTTGCGACAAGATCCCAAGCTGGCCGATTTAGAGCACAAAGAGTCAGTTTCAAACAAAGCGCCTTTTCACCGCATGAAAGTTCGCCTTAAAAAAGAAATTGTCACACTGGGTGTCGATGGCATCAGTCCCACCAAGCGAGTGGGCCAGTACGTCAAACCAGAAGATTGGAACGATCTAATTTCTGCACCAGATGTGGTGGTGATCGACACGCGCAATGACTACGAGGTCGAAATTGGCAGCTTCAAAGGCGCCATTGATCCGCAGATCCAAAGCTTTTCGCAACTGCCTGATTGGGTGAAGCAGGCAAAAGCTTTGGAAGCTAAAAATGGTCAAAAACCAAGGGTGGCCATGTTTTGCACGGGGGGAATTCGATGCGAAAAATCAACTTCTTTGATGTTGGAACATGGCTTTGAAGATGTCTATCATTTGCAAGGTGGCATCCTTAAGTACCTAGAGCTTGTGCCCCCCGAGAAAAGCCTGTGGGAGGGCGAGTGTTTTGTGTTTGACGAGCGTGTGTCTGTGGGGCATGGTCTAACGCCTGGCCCTCATGAGTTGTGCCGCGCTTGTCGTGAACCCTTGCCACCTGGCGCCAAAACATCGGACATGTTTGAGTTGGGCGTCAGTTGTCCGCGGTGTCATGATCACACCAGCGAGGTTCAAAAGAACGGCGCACGAGAGCGACAAAAACAATGGGAAATTGCCAAGGCGCGCCATACCCATCACATTGGCACGCCACAACGTCAAGAAAGGGTGGCCGCCTTGTTACCAGTGGATGCACCTATTTTGTATTCCTTCCGACGCTGTCCCTATGCCATGCGCGCCAGATTGGCGTTGCTGTCGAGTGGCATACGCTGTGAAATTCGAGAAATTGCGTTGTCGCAAAAACCAGAAAGCATGTTGGCTGTCTCGCCCAAAGGCACTGTGCCGGTCTTGGTTTTGAAGGATCAAGTACTCGAAGAAAGTTTGGACATTCTCAATTGGGCTTTAAAGCAAAGTGACCCAGAGTCTTGGTCTACTGCAGGCACTGCCATGCATGAAGATGCCATGGCGCTTGTGTATCGATGCGACAGCGAATTCAAACACCATTTAGATCGCTACAAATACCCCAATCGATATGATTTGCCCGATGGATTGAGTCACAGACAACAGGGCTCGCTGTTCTTAAATCAACTCAATGTCAGGTTGGGTCAGACGGCGAGTTTAATGGGCCCCGCATGGTGTTGGGTTGACGCAGCCATCGCCCCCTTCGTGCGGCAATTTGCCAGAACAGACCGAGCATGGTTTGATGCGCAAGCGTGGAAGCCATTGCAAAACTGGCTGACAAGTTTTGAAGAATCAGAAACTTATGCTGAGGTGATGCACAAATACAAAGTGTGGCACCAAGGTGCCAAGCCTGTGTCTTACCCCGCCACGCCTTCAATGAATTGAACACACAGTTCAACTTGTGTGACGGGAAGCATGTGTCCACCGGACACCAAGGTAATTTGCGCGCCTGGAATGCGAGAGGGCAAATCTTCGCCATTCTGTTTGCAATCCAAAATTCGATCTTCGTGTGCAAACAAAACATGAATTGGTGTTTTCATGTTGCCGTAAGCCGCCTCAATGGCAGGCATGCTTCGTAAAGCGTTTTGGATATCACTAGAGGCAGTGATAAAGGTTTGAGGTTTGAGTGACAAAATGCCACCTCCACGGATGGCGAAATCTCTGGGTGCTCTTTCAGGCCCAAAAATAAATTTCAAACTCAATGACATTCGATAAAGCGTACCAGGAATGGCCAATGTCCAACCGAGAATGTATCGAATCAGGGGGGAGGGCACATCGAGTGCCTTGAATGCGGGTAAATGTGCGTCGGGCAAATGGGTTAGGGGGGCAATCAAAGCCAAGGCCTTCACTCTGTCCGGGTGTCTTTGTGCAGCGGCCATGGAGATGGAGCCTCCCAAGGAATGACCGACAAAAACGGCAGAATCAATTTGTAAATGGTCTAGCAAACTCACGATGGTGTCTGCTTGCGCTTCTAAACTGGCATCTGCGTTGGATGAACGTTTGGAATAACCATAGCCAGGCCGATCAATGCAAATGACTCTGTGAGTTTGTGCCAGAGGTGTGGCAAGGCCATAGGTGAAGTTTTGCAGATTACCTGCTATGCCATGAATCATGACAATGGCGGGCCCTTGTCCTTGATCGACATAGTGCAGGCGAGTAGATCCTAATTTGGCAAAGCTGCCAGCTGGGGGCAAGAGTTGTTCAGCCTTCTTGTTTGAAAAGGCCGCGAACAAAACCAATCCCACTAAGCTCATGAAGAGCAGAAACAAGATCCATAAAACAAGCATGGGTTCCTCGAACAGGGTTAACTGAAGTGCATGACGCCATCGTTCAGACGGCCGTATTTAATTAGAAAGATGTCTTTCAAATAATTTTGATTGACCTGCCACGGTGCAATTTTGCCTTGCTTTGGAAGCACGTCCCGAGCGCGCTGGACATAGCCAGACGTGAATGACAGATAGTCCTGTTCTTCAACGCTGGCATCTCGAATTGGCACGGCTTTTTTGTATCCCTTTTTGCGCATGTAATTCAACAGCCTGCAGGTATACACAGCGGTGAGATCCGCTTTCAAAGTCCAAGATGCGTTGGTGTAACCAAATGTCATGATGGCATTGGGCAAGTCAGACAACCACATGCCCCTGTAGGCCATGGCTTGAGACGCGGTGAAGGGCTTGCCATCCACTTCAATTTGAATGTCGCCCAACAGGTTCAAAGTTAAACCTGTGGCAGACACAATGATGTCTGCTTCAAGGGTCTTGCCGCTTTTCAATTGAATGCCCGCCTCAGTGATCGCTTGAATGGTGTCGGTGACCACACTGGCATTGCCGCGTCTGATTTGTTTGAACAGATCACCATCTGGCACCAGACAAAGCCGTTGATCCCAAGGTTTGTAATCAGGCGAAAAATGCTTGGCTTGTTCATCAGATCGCAATTGCTTGGCCGCCATCTTCACCAAGTAGCGTTTCACAAACTCAGGTTGGCTGCGCGCTAATTGATAGGACAGCATGCCTAAGCTGACATTTTTAGCGCGTGTGAGTTGATAGGCCCATTTCGGGGGCAAGTACTTTTGCAAAGTCAACGAGAAGTTATCCTCTGCGGGTCTTGAAACGACGTAAGTGGGAGAACGCTGCAACATGGTCACATGCGCTGCCGCCTTGGCCATCTCTGGCACCAAGGTGACGGCTGTTGCGCCACTGCCAATGACCACCACGTTCTTCTGATCGTAGTTCAGCTTGGCTGGCCAGAATTGAGGATGAACCCACTGACCTTTGAAGTTGGCTTGACCTGGAAAGGCAGGCTGGTAGCCATTTTTGTAACTGTAGTAGCCGCAGCACAGGTACAAAAATCTTGCTTTCAAAATGACCGCTTGATCGCTTTGTTTTTGACTGGCCGTAATGGTCCAACAGGCTTCATCCGATGACCATGTGGCATGCGTCACGGAATGGCCATGGCGAATGTGCGGAGTGATGCCGTTTTCATCGGCCGTCTTTTGAATGTATTGGCGAATGGTGCTGCCATCGGCAATCGACTTGTGATCCAACCAAGGTTTGAAGGAATAGCCCAAGGTGTACATGTCAGAGTCTGAACGAATGCCGGGATATCGAAACAAGTCCCATGTGCCGCCAATGGCGTCTCTTGATTCCAAAATGCACCAACTGGTTTGTGGGCAGTGCATTTGCAAATGTTTGGCGGCACCAATGCCAGACAAACCGGCACCCACAATCAAGACATCGAGGGGCGAATTGTCGTTAACCGCGCTCTCTGATGCGGATTGAAGCGATGCGTTCATTTTCAAATGCCTAAACTTTCTAGTGTGACCAGACCCTTGGGTGTTTGTAGCGTGGCCAAGATGTTGGCAGGCCCCTCACTGACCGCAATGTGGCCTAAGGAAATGGCGTCGTAGGCTGCTTGAATTTTGCTAGCGCTGGGATGCGAGACGATTAAAGACTTCAGAGACACGCCTGATCGTGGTAAGTGATTGCGAGGATGCAATTTCATAGGATCGGCTGCTTCCGGCTTGCCCCACTGAATGAGGGTGGGCAGGGTGCCGTCAAAGAGCCTGTCGCCGTCTAGCCTGACCGTAATTTGCCATTGCAGCAAGCCCTTGGGAGTTTTGCGGCTGGCATGGATGACAGGCCCGCGATCAATGCCTTGGGATTTCCATGCATGACGCGCGTCTTGGATGTTGCTTGTATTGGCCACAAAGTGAATGAGACGAGGCGACTTGACCAACTCTGCTTGGAGTTGTGGGTTGTCCAAATCAAACCAACGTGTAGGGGGCGGTTTTTTTTCAATCACGGCATCGGGGTTGATGGCAATGATTTCCAAATAGGCCACTGGGAAAGCGGGCGTGGCAATTTTAAACAGGCGGTTGTGTGTGCCGTATTTTTCATGCTCACCACCTGCCGCGGGTGTGATGCCTAAGGTGGCCTCACACCATTCAACACCTTGTTGCAAACTGTGGGCTGCAACGACCAAATGGTCAATTTGGCTATTCATCAAGCGGCTTCAAATTCGATTTGAACTTTCAATGATTTGGATTTGTCACAAGCCAATTCAAAGGCTTCAACCGCTTTGTCCATGGGCAAGATACCCGTGATCACAGGTTTGCCATTGATCAGGCCTTCATTCAAGAACTGAACGGCTGTGGCAAATTCCGCATGGAAGCGGAACGTGCCGCGCAAATCAACTTCTTTAGCCACCAACTGCGTCATGGGCAAGCTCATGTCGCCGCCCATGCCCACCGTGACCAAGATGCCGCGCGGCACGATGACATCGAGGCCAGCACGCAAAGCAGGCTCGCTGCCAGACGCTTCAAACACGGCGTCAAACTGGCCTTTGTCGGCTTTGTATTTGTCGAGCAACTCGGGCTGAGTTTTGAGATTGATGGTTTCGTCGGCGCCCATTTCTTTGGCGCATTTCAAGGGCAGGTCTGCAATGTCGGCGGCCACAATGCGGGCAGCACCGGCGCGGCGCAAAGCCCCAATGAGCAGCGAGCCAATCGGGCCGCAGCCTGTGACAAAAACTTGCTTGCCCAGCACCCCGCCAGCGCGTTGAATGGCATGCAAGCCAACCGACAAAGGCTCAGCCAAAGCAGCCTCTGAAAGACTAAGGTGCTTGCCAATGGGGTGAGCTTGGTAGGCTTCAATGATGAGTTGCTCGGCAAAGGCACCTTGTATGTGAGGGAAGGGCATGGCGCTACCAAAGAAGCGCATGTTCAAACAATGATTTTGTTGACCCATTTGGCAGAAGCGGCAAGAGCCGCATGGGCGCGAAGGCGAAATGGCAATGCGCTGACCCACTGTGAGGTGTTTGACGTTCGCGCCAAGCGCGCTGATCACGCCTGAAATTTCATGCCCAAGTGCCATCGGTTGTTTGATGCGCACAGTGCCAAAACCACCATGTTGGTAATAATGCAAGTCAGAGCCGCAAATGCCCCCAAAGGCAACGTTCACGCGAACTTGATCGGGGCCCATGTCGGGCAACTGGGTTGTTTCAATTCTTAAGTCTTTGGCAGAGTGGCAAATGAGCGCGCGCATGAAAAGAGCCTTTCAACGGGAAAGTTAGAGTGTAGCCGTGACGCCCCCATCCACATAAAGGATGTGTCCATTCACAAACCGAGAGGCGTCGCTGGCCAAAAAGACGGCTGCGCCGCCCAAATCTTCGACATCGCCCCAACGCCGGCTAGGGGTCCGGCCCACAAGCCAAGAAGAAAACTGAGGGTCGTCGACCAGTTTTTGATTCAGCTCGGTTTTGTAATACCCTGGGCCCAAACCATTCACATTGATGCCAAACTGACCCCAATCAATGGCCATGCCCTTGGTGAGCATTTTGACGGCGCCCTTGCTGGCGGTGTAAGGCGCAATGCCTGGGCGGCCCAGCTCGCTTTGAACGGAGCAGATGTTGATGATTTTGCCGTGGCCACGCGGAATCATTTTTTGCGCCACAGTCTTGCCCACGAAGTAGACACTGTCAAGGTTGGTGCGCATGAGGGTGTGCCAATCTTCGTCTTTGTATTCATGCAAGGGGCCGCGAATTTGCATGCCAGCGTTGTTGATCAAAATTTCAAGTTCGCCAATGTTGGCTTCAATTTGATTGACAGCTGAGGCTACAGCTTGGGCATGGGTCACATCGAAAACCGATTGGCTAACCTGCAAGCCTTCGGCTTGAAGGGTGGTCGCCGCCGCCGCTACTTTGGCTGCATTGCGCCCATTGACAATGACATGTGCGCCAGCTTCGCCCAGTGCGCGGGCAAGAGCGAATCCGATGCCGGCAGATGAGCCTGTAATCAGGGCAAGCTTGCCGTTCAGTTGAAATGATTGAAGTACGGTCATGGTTGAATTCGATTTAACTAGAGAGCCATTTAAGCGGGCCCAACACCAAGATGGGGAAAGCAATGAGAAAGCCCATGACCACTACTTGAGAGATCAAGAAGGGCATGACGCCGCGAATCACGTCGTGCATGGGAATGCGCCCCACACCACACACCACGTTGAGCACAGTGCCGACAGGGGGAGTGAGCAAACCAATGGCATTGTTGATGATGAACAAGACACCAAAGTAAACCGGGTTGATGCCGGCTTCTCGAACCAATGGCATGAGCACTGGCGTCAAAATGAGAACCGTTGGCGCAAAGTCAAGCGCCGTGCCCACTACCAACACCAACAGCATCAACATGACCATCAAAAGCATGGGGTTGTCAATGAAGGGGCGCATCATTTCAACCACTTGCGCGGGAATGTTGGCAATGGTGATAAGCCAAGCTGAGACCAAGGCTGCAGCCACCAAGAACATGACAACCGAAGAGATTTTGGCAGCCGCCAAAATAATGCGGTACAGGTCTTTGAATTTAATTTCTCGGTAGACAAAAAGCCCAACCAACAGCGCATAGACCACGGCCACCACGGCTGCTTCTGTGGGCGTGAAGATGCCCATCTTCATGCCGCCAATGATGGTAACCGCTAGCAGATAGCACCAAAATGCATCGGCCGTGACCCGCAATTTTTCTTTCATGGGCACGCGGGGAGAGACTTTGACATCGTCTTTGCGGGCCACAATCCACCAAGTAATGAGCAAAGCAACACCCATCAAAATGCCAGGGAAAATACCCGCCATGAACAGTTTCGAAATAGAGACGCCGCCGATCACGCCAAACAAAATAAAGCCAATGGAGGGCGGGATGACGGGCGCAATGATGCCGCCCGCTGCAATGAGACCTGCCGACCTGTCCATGCGGTAGCCGGCTTCGCGCATCATGGGCATGAGAACGGCGGCCAAGGCTGCCGTGTCAGCCACAGCGGAGCCAGACAAACTGGCCATAATGAGCGCCGCAAAAACGGCCACATAACCCAAACCGCCCTTGAAGTGGCCCACCCAAACCAAAGCAGAGTTCACGATGCGTCGGCTCATGCCGCCTGCGTTCATGAGTTCACCCGCTAGCATGAAGAACGGCACCGCCATCAAAGGAAAGTTGTCAGCGCCATTGATTAAATTTTGCGACACGATTTGTGTGTCGAAGTTGTCCAGGTGCAACATGAGTGCCACACCCGATACGATGAGTGAAAAAGCCAAGGGCATGCCCAAAGCCATAGCACCTAGCAAAGAGGCAATGAAAATAAAGACGGTCATTTGACGGCCTCTTGCATGTGCGGCTTGGCATCTTCTTCAGAGTCGGTCACTTGAATGAGATCGGCCTCGTTGAATTCGCCTTTGGCTAAGCGCACCAATTTGCCAATGATCATGAGGCCCATGGCAATGCTGGTGATGTAACCCACGCCATACACCCAACTCATGGGGAGCTCGGTCACGCCAGAACGGGTGGTTGCATTGATGCCATGCTGTTTGAACGTGCCATAAAACATGAGCACACAGCACATGAGCATCAAAACATTTGAAATGCCAAATGCAATTTTTTTACCCGTAAGGCTTAGCTTTCGAACCACAGAGTCAAGCCCTAAGTGAGCGTTGTCACGCATGGTGACAATGGCACCCAAAAATGTGATCCAAATAAACAAGAAGCGCGACAATTCTTCGGAACTGATGATGCCATCGTTAAATCCATATCGCAAAACCACGTTACCAAACACCATGATGACCATGGTTGACAACATGATCACCAAGGTGAACTCGGCCAGTCGAAAAAAGAGATCGTTTATTTTTTTCATAGGAATCACACATTAAAAAGCCCTCCTCCGTGGAGGAGGGCTTTCAAAGCACAAATTACTTGGTGTTTTCGATGGCTTGTAACAAAGCAGGACCGTTCTTTTCACCAAAGGTTTTGGCAATTTCTGCAGACACAATTTTCTGGAACGGTGCCATGTCGACATTCTCAATGACTTGCATGCCAGATTTTTTCAGGTCTGCAACCACTTTGCCTGCATTGGATGCATTCAAGCTGCGTTGATACTTGGCAGCTTCACGGGCTGCTTCCACCACAATGGCTTGGTAGTTGGCAGGCAGGGAATCAAACTTGCCTTTGTTCATGGCCACAATCAAGGGTGAGTAAACGTGGTTGCTGACAGTCAAGTGCTTTTGGACTTCGTAAAACTTAGAAGACCAAGTGACGTTGATAGGGTGCTCTTGAGCGTCAAAGGTGCCGGTTTCCAAGGCTGTGTAAAGCTCGGCAATAGGCATGGGTGAAGGGTTCATGCCAAGCAATTTAAACGCTTGAATGTGATAGGGGTTTGGCGTAGAGCGAATCTTCAGACCTTTCAAGTCTTCTGGCTTGTTCACTGGACGCTTGTTGTTGGTGAATGCGCGCCAGCCATTTTCCCAATAAGCCAAGCCCTTCATGCTGTGAGGTGCCAGTTCGTTCAAAACGCCGGTGCCGATCGTGCCATCTAAAACTGTGTAGGCATGCTGAGCGCTGCGAAAGACGAAAGGCAATTCCATCGCAGCAGTGTTGGGCACAATGCCGTTGTAGTTAGAGGCGCCACTCGATACGATGTCAATGGTGCCGCCGCGAACGCCGTTGATCATGGCTGCATCGTTGCCCAATTGATTGGCGGGAAAGATGGTAATTTCTACGTCGCCATTGGTACGTTGTTTGACCAACTCAGCCAGTTTCATGGCGGCTGCGTGTTGGCCGTCTGTTGTGTTCACAGCGTGTCCCATTTTGAGGTTGAACTTGGCAGCAAATGCAGCCGAACCCATGCTTGCGATCAAGCAAGCAACGAGAATGCGAGAAATTTTCATGGTGGAATCTCCTGTGGTTTTAACGTGGTTGAAAAAATTAATCGGTTGGCAACGCATATTCGTCAGCGCTGAAAACGGTGTGGAACACAGTGCCATCAAACATGGCAATGAGGTCCTTAGAAACTTCGCGGCTTTTGAGGCGCACTTCTGAGGCCAAGGCAATTTCAATCGCTTCGCGTGTAGGGTAGCGCACTGAAAGCACCATGCCAAAGTGAGGTTCGGCCACGTCACTTTCAACTTGCCTTAAAACGCGCACTTCTTGCGCGCCAGGAAACCGAGTCCACAAGGGAACCAGTTCCTTGCGAATGTAGTTGTTGAAGGCTTGCTCCATGCCGGGTTTGACATTGCCTTGAAAAAATGCGCATCGAATGAACATGGAAGTCCTAATGTTTGTGAAGAGAATGGGTTTTTGCGAAAGGGTTGTGATGCCTGAGTGCAGCTTTGTAAGCGACTAACTTGACCATGGCATTTGCCAAAAGATCTGGTACAGCCTGATTGATGCTCAAAGGGATGACATCACTTTCATCCGCACTGGGTTTTTCCAAGGTTTTCAATTGACTGTCTAGCAAGCCAGCTTGCATGTAATGGCCTTTGCGATCTTGCATGCGCTTCTTGATCAGGTCTGGGTTGCCATCTAAAAATAGAAACACAACCGGGCCTGCTTGTTGCCGAATACGATCTCTGTAAATACGCTTCAGGGCAGAGCAGGCCACGATGGCGCCCGCTTTGCCATGAAGGCTTTGTTCTGAATTGGCAAGGTAGTTGGCTATGCGGTCTAGCCAAGGCCAGCGGTCTGCATCTTCAAGAGCAATGCCGGCACTCATCTTGGCCACACTTTCGGGCAAGTGAAGTTCGTCGCCGTCTTTCATGGGCAGGCCAAGTGACTTTGAAAGTCCTTCAGCCAGCGTTGATTTGCCGGAACCGGAAACACCCATCACGATGATTCGAAGTGAAGAATCTGCGGTGTGCATCAGATAATGTTGCAACTCATGCGCGGCGAATCACCTGAGGTGCCTCAACTGGTTTGGGATTTGAAATGATTTCGCGGCAACGTGCGCATTGCCGCGAATTTAAATTTTAATCAGCTTTGGCGCCAGATGCTCTGACAATGGGGCCCCAACGCTGAACTTCTGCTTTGTTCATTTCAGCCATGGCTTCAGGGCTGGTACCCATGATGATGTACCCCAAGTCGGTCATGCGCTTAACGAAGTCTGGCGATTTGGTTCCCTTGACCGCTTCTGCGTTGAGTTTCATCACAATGTCGCGGGGTGTGTTGGCAGCAACGGCCAGACCAAACCAAACACCTGACTCATAGCCTGGCACGCCAGCTTCAGCCACTGTGGGCAAGTCAGGCAGCAATGGGTCGCGTTTGGCGCCTGTGGTGGCCAGCGCTCTAAGCTTGCCAGACTTAATGTGCGGAATGGCTGAAGGGATGTTGTCAAACA
>Ga0214921_10002600_pt1 | contig 29109 bp, 19 predicted proteins | sample LL1505_MetaG_FD_177992 | JGI IMG/M metagenome (GOLD analysis project Ga0214921, IMG submission 177992) | Freshwater microbial communities from Lake Lanier, Atlanta, Georgia, United States - LL-1505 | ecosystem: Environmental > Aquatic > Freshwater > Lake | place: USA: Georgia | collected...
CGCGCGAACGCTTTGCGCTTAAAAACGAAATTGAGCGCTTAGCCAATCTCAATATCAAGATGTCAGACGAGGCAAGATCATTGACCAATGCCCTAAAGGGTGACTCAAAGATCCAAGGTAACTGGGGAGAACTTGTTTTAGAGTCAATCCTTGAATCCTCTGGTCTTCGCAAAGGCGAAGAATACCTCGTCCAAGATAGTCATACCCAAGCCGATGGTGGGCGGCTTCAGCCCGATGTGATCGTCAAGTTACCCGAAGGGCGCCACCTCGTCATTGATAGTAAGGTTTCGATTACGGCCTACGCCCGCCATATGGAGGCGAGCGATAGTGCGCTGGCAGAACAAGAGCTTTTAGCTCATATTCAATCCATTCGCCAACACATTCAAGGTCTCTCTGCGAAGAACTATGCAGGAATTGCGGATTTATCGACTGTTGATTTTGTGCTGATGTTTATCCCCATTGAGCCCGCATTTTTAAGTGCCTTAAAGGCTGCGCCTAATTTGTATCAAGATGCCCTTGCTAAAAATATTGTCCTAGTCTGTCCTAGTACCCTAATGGCTACCCTGCGAACGGTTGCCCATTTGTGGCGCCAAGATCAACAAAATAAAAATGCCATGGAAATAGCGCGCCAATGCGCTAATCTCTATGACAAATTTGTGGGATTTGTGGAGGACCTTGAACAAATTGGCAAGCGTCTTGATCAAGCCCAATCGAGCTATCACGATGCTTTTAATAAATTAAAGTCTGGCAAAGGCAATCTCATTAAAACGGCAGAAAAAGTGAAAGAGCTCGGGGTCAAGCCTAGTAAAATGATTGCAAGCCACTTACAAAATCACGGGGATGAATAAGTTAGTTTATGAGCGATCTAAGATTGCTAAGCCGCGATAGTGTTTGGTGATGCGAAGAAGATCGCAGAGGATATGATGAAGGCGCCTTAATAAAGGCAGATAGCCTTACCTGGTGATATTTAAAGACAAAAAAAGGATGTGCAAAGCCTAAATTGTCCTAATCGATAGATGGAAAATGCCAGCATTTAGTGATAGACGAGGAAATGACAAGCCCGTGTACAGCGCAAAGGGCAGAAACCCCTTAGTAAAGCATTCAGAATAAAGAGAATGGCCAGCCTTGAAAAACGTAACTGCAGCTGAAATTGATAAAGGCAGCTATACCAACATAGCACTGGCTGAAAGAACTCTGTTTAAAGATGTAATAGAGCCTTATCTGCAGGTAATTACTCTCAAGACCTGCAAGCATGAAGGAGGGTACTTATCACCTTAACGCGCTAGTCTTTAACCACTATCATGGTAGCAGAGTATAAAGAGACGAGCGACTGACATTTTTGAGTGACGCTGTGATACAGGCAGCTAAGCTAGATCTCTTCAATCTTTAATTATGTACGACGTGAATCGGGCATCACGATCATCAATTTTATGCCTCTAATAAATAAACTAGCAAGGCAATCCCATCCGGAGTATACGCAGTTAAACCTAATAGACCTTGAAGAATTAGCGCTAGCGATACTGAAAACAGTGCCAAAAAGTAATAAATAGACTTTGTAATATAAACTTTAACTATGCCGCACAAAAATATTAGAAAAACAGTTATTGGAAAAAGCCCCGTTAGTGTAGGTAGGTTTACCTATGGACATGAGAATATTGCTGTAATGCAATGGGGCGAAGGGTGCCCTTTAGATATTGGTGCTTTTTGCTCGATTGCTGATAATGTTCAAGTGTTTTTGGGCGGAAATCATAGAACCGACTGGATTACAACCTTTCCTTTTGGGCATATTTTTCAAAAAGATTTAGGTGGAGAAAATATTCAAGGGCATCCCGCAACAAATGGGGGGGTATCAATTGGTAATGATGTTTGGATTGGGCGGGGAGCAACAATCATGTCTGGCATCTCTATTGGTGATGGAGCAGTTATCGCAGCTAATTCAACTGTAGTAAAAAATGTACCCCCTTACTCAATTGTTGGCGGCAATCCGGCACGCCATCTGAAATTCAGATTTAGCGATGAAATAATTTCCTTACTTTTAGAGCTTAAATGGTGGGAACTCTCAATTGAAGAAATTAAAAAATTAGTCTCTGAATTATCTAGTCCTCCAAATACCTCAAAACTAAACGAATTAATTCGAATTTATCGCTAAGCAATACATCGCATTATGTAATAAATGGTCGGACTTACAAAACTGTATGTGAAAATGGGTTGATAGGATCTTTTTTGAATGGTGATTCGAATAAAGTGGTGAAGAATATGGTTTTTAGTCTATCGTAAAATCTTTCCTACGTAAGCCTCTCAATGCTAGGCCTGATGAATTCGGAAAGATTTCGCCCTACTGCAATTGACGTTGCAATCGCACCACTATCCACTACCGTCTCAATAATTTTATCTTGGTATTTTTTTCTGCTGCTCTATTGTGAGGTGCTTAGGTTCTAGTAAGATGGTGACAATATATTTTTGAATTTTTTCTTTGGTGTGATGTCCTATTTTCTTAATTGTCGTCTGAAAATAATTGAAAGAGACAAATTAATAAAACTATAGTTATTAGCCCGTAGGTTTCAAGGAATCTACGTAAATATGATCAGGTAGAAGCCCGGCGTGGTAGCGATCGTAAATAGCCCGGTAGGCGGCTTCGACATGTTGGGTCAAAAGTGGTGTATCAAATAAAGGCGTGGTAGCCCGGTTGCTGGCCAGTTTTGCCTTTAAAGCTAGAAGTTTCTCTGGATTGGTAGCTAGTTCAATGGCTAATGACTCATATGCATGATGACTGCTAGTCACCAACTCGGGAAGACCAATGCTGCTAAGCTGACTTGCAGCTCCGCGACTGACAAATGACTCACCCAATCTTGTCAACACAGGTAATCCAGCCCAGAGTGCTTCACTAGTGGTGGTATGGGCGCAATAAGGAAATGTATCTAAAAAAAGATTTGCACTGAGATAACGCTGAAGATGATCTGCAAGACTTGGTAGTCTCTCTGCAAAAACGATTCGGGATAAGTGAATGTTGTTTGCTGTAATTGCTGAGAGTATATTACGTTTCGCTACGGGATGAGTATCACTTAACCATAAGACGCTATCTTTCACTTTTTTTAATATATGGATCCAACTATCAAAAACGTTAGGAGTAATTTTCCAAGTATTATTAAAGCAACAAAAAATAAATCCAGTTTCGGGTAATTTATAGGATTGCCGGGATACATTTTTATCTGCGATCGGTCGTTGACGGGGATTGGGCTGAAATGAATTGGGTAGAAAGATAATTTTTTCGGAAAAGTGTTTGTAACTATCATCTGGGATTGTTACTCGATCTCCCATGAAGTAGTCCATACACTCAGATCCCAAGGTCCCAGGATAGCCAAGATAATTAATTTGGAGGGGTGCAGCTCGTTCGGCAAAGATCTGGGGTCTTGAGTTCTTGGTATAACCGCCAAGATCAATCGCGATGTCAATCGCTTGTTCGCGAGCAAGACGAGCGATCTCAAGTTCGCTTAGGTTCTTCACATCGAAGAACCTATCAAAAGCCCTCTCCATACGTTGTCGCATAGAGTCTTTCGTATCGGCTCCAAATGAGAATCCGTAAATATCGAACCTATCACGATCATGTAGTTCTATTAACTCAACCATAAGCTGGGATACAGGGTGCTCAGAAAAATCCATCGAGAAATAACCGATGCGAATCTTTTCCGCCTTAGCTCTTTTAGCAATCACTCCAAGTTGGCTTGTTTCACTTAGTTCCTGCTTTGCATAGATCGCAGCACACTGTCTTTGTAGCTGTGGCTTGTCGAATAAACTAAGAACTGAGAAGGGTCTACTCACCGCATTCCCGCTCATGATTCCTGCTTCGATACTTTGTAATCGCTTCTCTAGATTTGTCCAATCAAAGATTTTCATCTGGGTATGAACCAGCTCTCCTATCACGTACTCTGTGTTGGGATTTAACTCAATTGATCGCTCTAAGCTAGTTATCGCTTCCTCATGACGCTTGAGGTTATTGAGTACATAGCCACAATTACTCCATGCTAATGCATAGTCAACCTTTATCTTAATCGCCCTGCCATAACTAGCTAGTGCCTCCTCATAGCGTTTGAGGTCGCTAAGTGCATTACCACGATTATTCCAAGCTTCGGCGTAATCAGGCCTTATCTCTATCGCCCTATCACAATTAGCTAGCGCTTCCTCATAGCGTTTTAGGTCGTTGAGTACACTGCCACGATTACTCCAAGCTAATGCATAGTCAGGCTTTATCTCAATGGCTTTGTCGTAACTAGCTAGTGCTTGCTCATAGCGCTTAAGATTGTTAAGCGCAACACCACGATTACTCCAAGCTTCGGCGTAGTCAGGCCTTATATCAACTGCACTGAAATTAGGCTTTATCTCTATCGCCCTATCATAGCTAGCTAGTGCTTCCTCATAACGCTTTAGGTCATTGAGTGCATAGCCACGATTAATCCAAGCCTGGACGAAGTTGGGCTTAATTTCTATTGCCCTATCATAACTGCCTAGTGCTTGTTCATGGCGCTTGAGATCAGTGAGTACATTACCTCGATTACTCCAAGCCTGGACATAGTCGGGCTTTATCTCTATCGCCCTATCATAGCTAACTAGTGCCTCCTCATAGTGATTAAGGTTGTTTAGTGCATTTCCACGATTACTCCAAGCTTCGGCGTAGTCAGGCTTTATCTCTATCGCCCTATCATAGCTGGCTAGTGCCTCCTCATAGCGCTTGAGATCGTTAAATGCATAGCCGTAATTACTCCAAGCTTCGGCGTAGTCAGGCTTTATCTCAATCGCTTTACCAATTAATTCCAGCGCCAGTATCGAATTATTGCCTTGCAATGCAATAACGCCCGCTAAATGCAGTGCATCATAGTAATCCGGTTGCTTAACTAAGACCTGTGTATAAATCTGATTTGCTTGAGCTAGCTGACCTTGTTGGTGCAAGGTCAGACCTTGATTAAACAACTCCACTAAATCAGACTGGAGTATAGGTGCGACTGTCTCGCTATGGGCTTCTGTCTTTTTTACCGGCAATTTTGGTGTGTAGAACATAGTTTTATTCTAACCTTAAGAGCTTTTGATTGACGTGAACTTAATCCTAACTCCGAAAATAGAATTCACATATAGGTAATGAATTCTTCCGTAGAAGTTGATATTCTTGGTTTCTTCAACCACAACTGCACAAACCTTCTTAATATCTACGACTAGCAATTTTGTTAACAATATCGCTCACTATCCTTCTATTCACTACCGTAATAATCACGATTTATATAAAGTCTATTCAAAAAAATTATTCAGGTTTTATCGACTCCTTCATACTAGAAGATTGCTTTTCCATTGTGTCATCACCAAAAATTATGGAATTAATATTTGAGATAACTTTATTTCATGTCCTGGGTCTTTAAATCCCTATAAAGCTTATTTGAAAGCCTTAGTATCTCATCACCGAAGAGACGTTCCACCTGCCCCAAAATACTTAAGGATGAGCCCAAAAAAATTAATTTTGTAGCTACATGTCATAATTTATAAGCTACTTAAAAAATTCAGTCGAGTTACTACTCAATTCCGAGTAAATCAAACCAAGAAGTCACGCGGTTATGAGCGGCTGAAATAATTACTATTTGACCCGGTTTAAGGTCAACAGGGGAATTTAGCCTATATACCTGATGGGTCCAAGCTGATGCAGGTGACTTAACTAATGGATGGTTCTCGAATACAGCATTACTATACATTCCTAACCGTATCCATTGAATAAATCCAAGACATCGTCCTTGTGCCGTCACGGGAATGCGTAAGATCTTTGATTCGGAAGTTGCGTCAATTGGGTTATCAAAATCAAAATGAAACGCTTCAATACCAGCACTTAGCATTTCAACCTTAAGGTCATTTCGAGAAATACTTTGAAGTTTTGGTACAAGATTATTAAATTTATATAAATTAAAACCACATGCATCATTAACTGCAATATTTTTACTAATATCATTGCCACCAAAAAGTGCGATCATGATGCTACTAGAAGATGGAATAATTCTGCAACCAGGCTTTAGAAGTCGTCGCTTAGCATCTTCGATACTCGAAAGTACAAACTCACCAAGCAGACCACTAGAAAGAATTTCTGAAACCAGGATATCCGCTTGTTGCGGTAAATCTTCACCAATGATTACATCGGTTGATTTTTTGGCTATTACTTTAATGCAGTGATTAAGTCCATTATCTGCAATAATATCTTTTGCCATATTTGCGATAATTGGCTCTGCCTCGCAAGTGGTCACGCTATTTGCACCAAGCCTTGCGGCCATCATGGAAAGCAATCCCGATCCAGTGCCTATCTCAAGCACATTCGACTTAGGTGTTATTACTGTGCGTAATGCATCGTAATATGCTTCATTACGAATGGTATCGTTCATCATCGGTATATGCCAAAGTGGCACTAAATTTTGAAGTGCTGTCGCCTGCCCCTTATGTGCTGCAATCAATGATGGTTTGATATTAATAGCATCGCGGTAGCAAATAATTGCCTCCTCCATTCGATACAATGCAACAAGAGTGTCTCCTAGATTACTATGAGCTTCTGCACAAGCAGGATTGATCTTTAATGCCTTTCGCAAGCTTACCTCAGCATCTCCTGGTCGACTTAATATTTTTAAAATAGCGCCCATATTATTATGCGCCTCAAAATCATTTGGCAAAAGAGTGACTGCTTTTTGCAATGGAATCAGAGCCTCAGCTATTCGCCCCATCTCTATAAGTCCTGCCCCCAAGACTTTCCAAGCATCACCATTCAATGGATATTTCTCTATCAATGCTAGAGAAAGAATTTCCACATCCTTATAGCGTCCCTCGTGAAATGCAGCTATCAATGCCTTAAGCGACGAATGATCTGGATTATTTATGTTTAAGGATTTTAAGAATATATCTATTTCTTCTTCGTTAACCCCATTTTGGCTTGCACTCTGAATATTTTGTATTACTTTTTCAAAGTCACCAACCTGCACCAGTGCGTTTATGTAACTAAACCAATATTGTTTATGCTTAGGATTAACTTCTAAGGATCTTAGGAATAACGGTAACGCTTTTAGGGGATTATGCGTTTGTATGTGCAAAATGCCCAGATTATGGTTTGCATCTGGATGATTCGGCTGTTTTTCTAGAATTTTGTGGTAGAGTTTTTCTGCTTCTGAGAGTTTTCCTTCTTTATGGTGAGTGATTGCCGCTTCGAGCGTTTGGGCAATGGCTAATAGCAACTCACTATAAGATATGTCAGTCTTAGTCATTTTGATCTCAAATTCTTTTATGTCCAGTTCGTTAAGCAAATGAATTATCTTATCTTTCTCTTGTTTTTTACGTACCGTATTGTTGCATCTAAGTAAATATTTTCTTAACCGATTTATATTTGATTATCTTAAACGCTTATCACACATCTCCTTTATCGTTCCTAGACTTGTTTCTTTCAATAGTCGTGGCCAGTGTATCTCCCAGCCTCTATCATGCGATACGTCCGATATAGCTTGTATATTTGAGCAGTCACTCAACCCAGCTTTTCTCGCATAAGATTCCCCTATTAATTTGGGCACTACCTTGTCATCTTCTCCATAAAAATGCCATTGTGGGATTGTGTTTATTTGCTTAGCTACGGATGCAGGATTCATGGATTGAGACATTGGTGTTACCCGATGAAAGCTCGTAAAGGCCTCATGATCAATATTTCCTGCTACCGTTCTTATCGATACAATGTCATCACGTCTCGCTGCGATTAATAGCGCAAGACCACCACCACCTGAATATCCTGATAAGTGTATCTTTTTTGCATTAGCTGTTTTTTTTGCTTCTGTTATGGCCCGATCTATGGCAGATACTATCTCCGGTGCAAATCGTCCATTTGTCCAATAATATTGCTTACAATTCGGATTTTCTACTGCATTGGTGTATTGGCAAGGCCTTGCAATCCAAATTACATTGGGAGCTGAGTCTATTGCAGCTAGCCTTAAAGCAATTGGGTTATCAGGCGTTGGGTCGCGAGATGGTTCTGTTCGACTTACCCAAGCTAGACCATCTCCTTCTAAATAAACGTTTAATTCTTTTCCTGGATCATCATAACGTTCACGACTATGTACTATAAATTGACTGGCTTTATAAGTTTTAATTTTTAGCCTTGCCGGTTCAGCAATCGTATTTGCAATTTCCTCATCACTTTTCCACAAAGTACTGGTGCAAGCACTCTGTAAAACGAATAAGATTAGTAAGTATATGATTTTTGTCATTTTTTATTTAATTACAAATACTCTCGACTCTTTCTTTTCTCTTTAGCTTTCAACACTTTAAGTGTTTTTAATTCTTATCAATATTGTTTAGGTTATATGTTTTTTTATTTAAGTCATAAATTACAGTCAGGATTTTTGGGCTTATTAATACTCTTGCCTGCAATTTATTTTGATAATTAATCTTCTGCTTAAGTAGTTACGCTCTGTCTTTTAATGGAGTTTTTATTTCAGTCTGCCTACTTTTGTCTAAAAAAAACCCCCGCAAAAATTTGCGGGGGTTTTTGGTAAAGTTTATTACTAAGTTTTAAACAAGAAATTAGAAAGCTAAGCGACCCTGAACTAAGAAGTTATGTCCAGTAAAGGCTTCGCGTTTTTGTAAGTTGTAACTTAATCCAACTTGACCTGTTTTTCCTTGTAGGAAAACTACACCAGTTCCAACATCTAATGAATTACGACTGAGTTTTTGGCCTGCCGTAGTAAATGTTGTTCCGCCACCAGTAAATGCAGAAGTAACGTCAGCAGCCGCATCATTCATATCTCTTGAAGCCATGATGTTGAACTCTGGTCTAAATACCAAGCCAGTCGATGTTGTTCTTTCATCGGCTACACGTACGCCTACTCCAAGTTTAGAACGGTTGACCGACACGCTATTCACAGCAAGATTTAGTGAGCTAGCACCAGCTTCTGTGTATGCCTTTTGATCATATTTACCGGCTGTATATTGAACATTTGGAGTAACGGTTAACTTATCCTTAAGGGCAAAACGATAACCTGAACCAATACGACCGGTATACTCCAGCGCACTTGTCGACGATGTTGCAGTCCGGCTTAATGCTGTTTGACGGACATTGTCAGATGAGTGATACGCTAAGCCGAGCACTCCATCAACATAGGCTTGACCAAAATTCTGAGTGCCGTAAATGCTTTGGGCAATAGTAGTAATTCTGCTATTGTTTCCAGTTGAAGCATCTGTTTGATCTAGTTTAGTTGTTGCGTATGTTAATGCTAGTCCAACAGTTCTATCTCCACCAATATCTGCATCCGTACCCAATACAAGTCCAACTGTATTTGACTTATAACCGCTAAAGCCAGATAAAGTTCCTTGTGTATTTTGTGTACCAAAGGCACGACCCCAAACTGACTGCCCTCTAACATTACCAGCGGACACACCAGTGCTTCCGCTAGCTAATTCAGAAGATTCGCCACGAATACCTGCCATCCTGGTGCCTACAACTGACATTCCAGCACTGCTTGCTTGCATTGCAGCACCTGTTGTTGCTATCGTTGTTTGTGGGGCAGTTTTGGGCAACTCAGATGCAAGTCTTGCTGCTGAGTAACCGTTTAAGGTATTAATTACGGTTGCCATGTCAGAGCCTACTGCAGGTGTTGCTACAGCGATGGTATTCAGCATAGTTCCTGCGTTATAACCTTGTGATGCTGTCGTCATGCTGGCCGCACCAACAAAACCTGATGCAAGACGGGATGCGCGGACGTATAAGTTACGACTACCGCCGGCTGCAGCGAAAGTTGTTCCATCTCCGTTTTCACCAATGAAGCTTAACACCGCACTGTTGGTTGTAACGTTACCGCTTGTTAAGGTTTGCGCTACGCCTGTACCACCCGCACCTTGAACTACTAGGAATCTCTGTCCATCTGCTACTGCTACAGTTGTCGGTACTGTGACCAGAACTTTTGTAGTAGCTGCAATAGTAGCGTTTCCAGCTGCAACAATATTACCTGCTGTTGTCGTGCTTGCCAGAGTAGTTGCGATTGTACTTGCCCCTGCACCGGAGTTGAATGTACCAGAAAGAGTACTAGAGTTAGCGCCTAAATTAACTGTTCCAGTACCCGCTAAGACCATCGCACCGGTAAGCGCGCCAGTAGCATGCCCCAAATTAAGCGTAGAGCCAGTTGCAACTGTAAACAAGTCAGTAGCTGCGCTTAATTTCGTGGTTGCGCCATTTAGAGTGGCTGAACCACTGCTAACAGTAAAGCTTGAGGCTGTACCACCGGCAGTAAGGTCTATTGCGCCAGTGAACGTAACTCCAGCAGCATTACTTGTTGTGATATTTCTAGCATTTGTAGTCGTTGTATTAACTATGGTTCCAGAAACAGTCTGTGCGCTTGTACCATTGAAGTTTAAGTTCATGGTATTCGTGCCTGTAGTTGTGATATTGGCTGTTACATTACCGGCTAAATTGGTTGTAAGCGCACCGCCTGTAGTAGCTAGAGCGAGCGTGGTACCTGAAACATCGCCACTGACATTAACAGTTTGTGTTGCAGCCCCTGATGTAAAGGTAGTTGTTACTGCATGGATACCCGCAAAGTTTGTAACGTTGCTTGCACCAGCAGAAGTATTTGTAACGGCCAAGAGTCGAGCAGATGTTGTACCGATATTGCTTGAGAAGGTCGCTCCTGCACCTGCTGTTGCATTCGATACTGCCAATGTGCCTAAATTATTGGTAGTTGTTGTAATTGCACCACCAATTGTTTGTGCCGCTGTACCATTGACGTTCATCGTGATGGCACCGGCTGCTCCGGCTGCTCCATTAGAGCCGGCTCCACTCGCTGCTGCTCCTGCACTACCTTGAACTAAGCTAACTGTTCCTGTTATGTTTCCACCAAAACCAGCGGTTACTGCACCGCCAACACCACCAGCACCACCTGTGCCACCTGAGACAGATGATCCACCAGCGCCACCAGATCCAGATGTAAGAGTTACATTACCCGTTATGTTGCCTGTGGTTAGATATGAAGTATTGGCGCCGCCAGCACCACCTGCACCAGCTGTTGATCCAGTTAAGCTATTGGTACCACCAGCACCACCAGAGCCTGCAATGATTGAGAGGTTTCCTGTGATAGCTGCCGTTTGTGCACCTACTACTGTTAATGCACCACCAGCACCACCAGCACCGGCTGTGTTGGATCCACCTGACGTATTTCCACCTGCACCACCAGCACCTGAAGATAGTGTCACGTTACCGGTAATCGCTCCTAGGGCAGCGGTTGCTATGGTTGCATCACCGCCTACGCCACCTGCGCCTGAGGCACCGCTTCCACCTGTTTTAGTTCCGCCAGCTCCACCAGCACCAGCGCCAATGGTCAAGTTGCCAGTTTGCGCTCCAAGCGCAGTTACTGTAAATGCACCACCAGCACCACCAGCACCACCTGCAGCTGTTAAAGCTGTTGTTCCACCGGTTCCACCTGCACCTGCTGAAATTGTTCTACTTCCGGTGAGTGCACCCGCTGCATTAGTGATTGTCATTGCACCACCTGCACCACCAACACCGCCTGCACCAAGTGCTGCAACACCACCAGTTCCACCTGCTCCTGAAGTGTATGTTTGGTTACCAGTTTGTGCTCCACTGATATTAGTGATGGTAATTGCACCTCCATCACCACCGGTTCTTCCAGCGACTGTACCGGAGGTAATACCACCAATTGATCCGGCTCCACCTGCTCCTGCTGAAGCCGTTAGAGTACTTCCAAGGGTGGTTAAAGTTACACCAGTAATTGCACCACCTGCACCGTTTGCTCCGCCAACACCAGCATCAACTGATCCAGCAGAAGATCCACCCGCACCAGAAGTGATGGTGACTGCACCGGCTACGTTTGCTGTTGTTGTAAACGCCAATGCACCGCCAGCACCACCTTCACCACCTGTACCTGCTGTAGCGGTGACTACGCCACCTGCTGCACCTGCTCCAGTGCTAAGCCCAAGGGTTCCTGAAATTGTGGCGGTCGAAGCTGTTGTTGTGACAGTCAATGCACCGCCCGCGCCACCCTTACCACCAGTACCAGCGGTAGTTACTGCACCACCTGCTGCACCAGCGCCCGTTGAAAAGCTTGCATTACCAGTTACTGCGCCAGTAATTGTTGCTACAGTAACCGCTCCACCAGCTCCACCAGCTCCACCAACAGCAGAAGTAACCGTTGCTGCACCACCTGTACCGCCCGCGCCGGAACTAATTGCTAAGGTACCAGTCATTGCGCCTAAATTAGTTACTGTGACAGTGCCCGAGGCGCCACCTGCACCACCAGTGTAGGCAATACCACTCGCACCACCGGCTCCACCGGTGCCGCTTGATATCGTTCGATTCCCTGTTAGGGCACCGCTTGCATGTGTAATAGTTAAGTTACCTGAAGCACCGCCTGCACCACCATTAGGAGAGTTAGCAGATTGGGCTGTGGAAGCAGCTCCGCCTGCTCCACCAGTACCTGTTGCAAAAGTTTGGGCACCTGCTTGGGTACCGGTTATGTCAGTGATAGTAACTGCACCACCAGCCCCTCCAGCACGACCCGTAGCTGTATCTGAGTTCGCAGAACCAGCTCCGCCTGCACCAGTTGCTACTGTAAGGGTGCTTCCTAAAGCCGCTAATTTAGCCGTAATGGCACCGCCAGCAGCATTTGCACCGCCAGTACCTAAGAGTGAAACTGCTGCAGAACCACCAGCACCAGCAGTAATTGTAACTGCCCCACTAACTGTGGAAGCTGTAGTGAATGCCAACGCACCGCCGTCTGCACCAGCCCCGCCAGTCGCGCCCAAAAGTGAAGCTACGCCGCCTGCACCACCAGCACCTGAGGTTAATCCTAAGGTTCCTGAAATCGTACCTGTAGACATATTAGTAACTGTTAATGCACCACCAGCACCACCAGCACCACCAGTGCCGGCTGCAGTTCCTGCTGTGCCGCCTGATCCACCAGCCGCTGTTGCAAAGCTTGCATTACCAGTAATTGCCCCAAGAATGTTTGTAACTGTTACATCACCACCAGCACCACCAGCACCACCGATTGAGGTACTGGTTGACGCTCCACCTGTAGCACCTGCTCCAGAGATTACTGACAAATTACCTGTTTGAGCACCCGTAAGAGCAGTGACAGTTACCGCACCACCCGCACCACCGGTACCCGCCACAGCAGCAGACGCACTTGCTGCACCATTGGTACCAGCACCACCAGTAATCGTTCTATTACCTGTTAAGGCACCAGTAATATTTGTGATGGTTAATGCGCCACCTGCGCCGCCCGCAACTGCTGCTGTGGTTGCAGCAGTTGCAGCACCGCCGGTTCCTGCCGTAAAGGTTTGATTACCAATCTGAGCACCTGCAATGTTAGTTACTGTAGTTGCACCACCAGCGCCACCAGTTCCGCCAATATTGGTAGATAGAGCTCCGGCGATTCCGCCAGTACCAGATTGAACCGTTAATGTTCCAGTTAATGTACCGGCAATATTAGTCAGGGTTGCAGCACCACCTGCACCACCAACGGAACCAGCTGCAGCGGCACCACCAGCACCACCAGCACCACCAGTTCCACCAGTCAAGCTTACAGCGCCAGTCACTGCTCCGCTAAATGTCGAGGCTGTTAATGCGCCACCAGCGCCACCAACTGAATCGGCCCGATTGGCCATACCAGCGCCACCAGTGCCACCGCCTAGGTTAATATTAGTCGCTGTGACAGCACCCGTAAATGTTGCCGCAGTAACTGCGCCACCAACACCGCCTGTTGTTGCGTTTGTAGCGGATAAACCACCCGCTCCACCGGTTACAGAAAGGGTCGTCAGGGCAGTAGTGCCACCAACGGTTGCAGAGGTTACCGCATTACCTGCTGTTGTAGCTGCTGCTGCGCCACCAGCAATGTTATAGACACCGTTACCGCTTACATTTCCAGAAACGGAGAAGACGCTTACACCACCGGTAGCAGTTTGATTAAAGGTTGAGGTCGTCCCACCAAAAACAAGAGCTGTGACATATTGATTGCCACCAGTAATAGAAACTGTTTTTGCGTTGGCAAAAGTAAGGGTATTTAATACTGCTGTTGCTGAACCCAATGTTCCTGTGGACCAAGTTGAGTCTCCTGCAAAGGTAATGTTACCAACGCCAGTTGTTTGGGTTGTAGTCGTGGAGTTGCCAGAGGGGTTTACAGAGTTAGCAACGGTTGCAGTACCATTAGCACTAAAGACTGGCGTATCGCCAGCTGAGATCGCAACTGTATCTGCAGCGACTGCTGTATTGCCAGCATAAGCCACACCAGATCCAGCTAAGCAGAACATCCCGCACATTGCAACAGATACGGCTTTACCTTTGTACTTAATGATCTTAAATCCAGTTTCTTTGCGAATCATGTTTTTTCTTTCCTAATAAAAAAATTAAAAATATCTGTTACTTGTGGGGGGGGGGTTTAAAAATTACCGCTATCTCTTTAATTAAATTTTTCAAATTGTAAATTACATTTGCAACAAATATTAACACCTATTCTTTGCATATTAAAATACTAAGTCTTATTTGCTACTCTTTCCATACTAAATTTATATGTTCTATTTGATTCTGTTGTTTTTATACAAATCTTTATTCTAACGGTTAAAGATATTGCACTTTTTTGGTGAATAATGCAAAGATGATTGAGTAGGTCGGCAATATTCCAAGTTAATATTAGAGTTAACCCTAATCAATAAGTTAACTTAATTTTTATATTATGAAATTTTGGGGCTTACGTTCAGCACTCTTCATGCGCCGAAGTCCACTTTCACTTCGAATAAAACTGTGTCAGTGTTCGGTGCCCGCTCAGGTACTTAGTAAGAATGTTCAACGTACTATCAGGAGACCATTTATGTGGCATTGCTAGCCAGATTATGCGCCCTTACTTTGTCTCAGATTTAGTGAGGATTTAGGCTTATTTAAAATCTTCAATTCTCAATGCCCCTTTCCATCGAAATGATGGCATGTTTAATCACAAAAATCCTATTTCCTTGATCTGAAGTTATGGCGTTTAAATACGATGAAAAGAGTCTTGGGCTATAGAATCTTAAGCCCCGCAGATTATTTTTATTTCCCGCGTGAATGGATTGCGATTTATCCCACACAAAATATGTGAGGTCTAGTTGTGGCGGCAAAGTTTAGTTTCAATCGCTAGCGCACGTTGTTTTGCAGAAATGTAAGCCTTAAGGGGTTTAGGCGACTGTCAAGCCCCATGTAGTATTATTTTGGTCATCATTTTGTTTTTTTGGTAAACAAAAACCATCTTTCAGTCTTTATATACATTCCAAACTACACCCTATTTAATAAAGGTTTTTATGCACGTTGCCATTCGCCACATAAGCCCTAAGTTGCTTTTAATTACTACATTGATATTGTTGACTCATCATTTATTTAACGCTAAAGCAGCAATTGCCCAAAGCTCACTCTTTTCAAAAACTGCTGTTGGCAAGATGGGTGATATAGAGATCACTTCAAGTCAGATTAATGCCTTGGTTGCTGCCCAAAATCCTGAAACTAGAAAGGTTTTTGCATCGCAACCTGAGGCGGTCAAAAATTTAATTGAAGCTGAATTAATCCGCCGCTCAATACTGAGTGACGCGTTAAAAGCTGATTGGGATAAACGAACAGATGTTGCTGTTGCGATGGAGCGCGGAAGAGATCAAGCGATCATTGATAATTTTGTTATGAGTCGATCAGCCCCCCCAATGGGTTACCCTAGTGATGCTGAGGTCCAAGCTGCTTATTCTGCAAATATTTCAAGATTTCAGGTACCTGCTCAGGTTCGACTCGCACAAATTTTATTGCGACTTCCTGAAAATGCCAGCGCAGCAGATGTAAAGCGCACTCTTGCCCAGGCGCAGGAATTGAGTCAAAGATTAGATCGAGGCGAAAATTTTGAGGCTCTTGCCAAGGAGTTTTCTCAGGATCTAACAACGAAAGATGGCGGCGGCCTTTTAGATTGGTTGAATGAATCAGACCTGACTCAGCAATTTCGTACTGCCGTTACAGGTTTAAAGGGTAACTCTGTTAGCAAGCCAATTAGGTCACCCTTTGGCTATCAACTGATCAAAGTGGTTGATCGTAAACCCCCCTCTACCATTCCACTTAGCGAAGCAAGAGAGGCGATTGTGAAGGCCTTACGAGATACCCGAACTGAACAAAATCGCAATAATTATTTAGAAGACCTTAAAAAAGCAAAACCCCCCATAATTAATGCAGATGGCCTTAAAGAAATCAGAATAAAACCATAATTCATTTTAGTTTCTTGACAAAAGAGCTGCCTTTGCTAGGTTCTCTAATGTTGTCATTAACAAACCGGTAACCTGTACGGAATCGGGTTTTGGCATAATTTTTTTGCCCTTTTCCGTTTTCAAAACTAGCACTTCGGTACGTATTAATTCATAAAAGGCTTGCTTGAGGCTCAACTCGTCATGGCTTCCATCTAATAGTGAAACAATTTGACGGGCCCCCTCATCTAATATGACTCGCTCATGGTTTAGATTGGTTACAGAATTAGAGTTGCGAGCTTGATAGCGAATATGCTCGGATACTAAGATTTTTTTAGTTCCATCCTTTAAATCAAAAATCGGTAGGGCTTGATTACTTGTTGTACTAAGTTTCAATAGGTTTACGCTGTATGCAATTAATAGCTCCATTCCTAAAGTAACTCGGTCTTCAAGCAAACTAACTTTAGTATTGTGGTCAGCTGATAAATTCTCCCGGGCTAACTTTAATAATTCCTCAAAGTGCATGTTTGCGGGAAAAACTTTCCCAAGCACAACAAGAGCGGCCTTAGTCACTGGCGAAGTTGTATCCAAGAAAGGGCCGTTGCTATCCACTTGATAATGCATCAACTTATTAGATGACAATGCCTTAGCAGTCATAGTGGCGCCCAAGGCTAGTCCCAGTGCAGATACCCATAGTGATGCCATGCGATCGGCTGTGATATTACGCTGAATCGGAGCGCCCTTGGAGACCATGAGGGTCATCCTGAAACTACGATTCGTCATAAAGTCGTAGTATTGCTCCAGACGAACAATGTCTTTAATTTCGTTTGATAACTTAAGTTTTGCATCTGGCCCAATACCCCCGCCAAACATGCTGAAGAATTCCGCCTCTCCTAAATAGTCAAGGTCTGCAAGTTGAGCGCGGCTAACAAAGTCACGAAAATACATTGGTTCGTTATTCTGCTCTAAGTAATCGTGTGCCAAAGCAGAGAAGCCTTCTTCATTTATTAACTGCTGAATTTCTGCTCGCAGATATTGACCAACAAGATTATTTTCAACCGGCATATAGTTAGCCATAAAATCGAGTAAGGCTCTAGCTTGGATAACGTCTGGAGGTCCATCGCCAAAGGAAGACGCGTGAAAGAGCATGAAGTCCCTCAATGTTTGGCGCATGTTCCACCCGGGAAGTGTGTTGTAGCTTACATAGGCAATTCCATTTTCTGTTAAGCACGTGCGACATAATTTAAGCAATGCAGACTGTGCATGGGTTGGTAACCAAGAATAAACGCCGTGTGCAATCACATAATCGAACTGACCTAATTTTGCAGGGTCAACCTCACACAAGTCTTCGCATAGGAATTGAATATTAGAAAGTCCTAAATCTTTTTGGACTTGCTGTGCCTTAGAGATTTGTACTTGTGAGTAATCTAAGCCAAAAAACTGCGCTTTAGGAAAAGTTGAGGCAATTGGCAATAGATTTTCACCACTTGCACAGCCAATTTCTAGAACGCGGCAGCTATCAAGTGCTACGGGACTAAGTCCAAAAATTGTGGCTATGGCAGCAAGATTATTAGGATGGGATGTTGGATATGGATAACTTGAATAAGGCATCAAATCATACGGATTAGTTTTTGTATTCATGAGAAAAATTAGCTTTAAATTATTTTTATGAAAGTAAATTATAAATTTTTATATCAAGACCTATAATTTTACTTGGTTTATAAATTCAACTTTAATGATTTATACCTAGGGGAGTGCTGTATATTGATGCACTTCAGTAAAGCAAGTTATCTTGCTACCAACACATTTTTTCTCCATCAGCAAAGGTTGCCGTCCCACGTTCGTTAGGCCTGTCATCCTTAAACATGCCTACATATTTTCTGCCATTGGGGAAGCTCAAAGCCCCTTGCCCATGGCGCTTGTCGTTCTCAAACTCACCAATGTATTTTTCTCCATTAGGGCAAATGAATGCTCCTTGCCCATCACGTTTATCGTTCTTAAATTCGCCAACATACTTTTCACCTTTTGGAAAAATCACAGTTCCTTGCCCATGGCGCCTATCATCTTTCCACTCCCCAGTGTATTTTGAACCATCGGCCATACTCGCAACCCCTTGCCCATGGCGCTTATCATCCTTCCAACTACCTGAGTATTTTGAACCATCGGCAATGGTATGAGTTCCGAACCCGTGACGTATGTTGTCTTTCAATTCACCGGAATATTTTGAACCATCTGCCCTAGTCACATGTCCTTGTCCATGGCGCTTATCATCCTTCCACTCTCCGGTATATTTTGATCCATCGACAGAGGTGTGGGTTCCATACCCATGGCGCATGTCATCTTTCCACTCTCCGGCATAATTTTCACCATCGCCAAAGGTATACATTCCTTGTCCGTGGTACTTATTGTTTCTAAATTCACCATCATATTTATCGCCATTAACAAAAGTTTGACTCCCTTGTCCATGACGCTTGCCATCCCTAAAGGTACCAGTATATTTTGAACCACTAGCGATGGTAACTGTCCCAATACAATTATTCCATTTGGGAAAATCACTACTTTTACACGCAGGTAAATTACTTTGTGCGCAAACATTTCCCATTAGGAGAAGTGCCAGCATGCGAATTAGCCACTGCGTATATTTGACCAAACTCATATTGAATTGATATTAGTTTTCTACCGTGATTGAAGCCAATACCTATCTTATCATTGCCTACTGAGATGGTCCTCTATTGGCCTAAGTGGGTAAGGCATTAAAAAATATTTGTATGTTGATTCAAAGGTGAGGGTATGCTGTACGCCCTATTAGTAAGAGCGCCAACATACAAAGCACTAATCAGAATAAAAAAACCCCTTCCTTGGATCCAAGGAAGGGGTTTGTTATGTAAAAGTGTTTCGAGTGTTTATAGCTTACTAAATCACTTAAGTCAATTAAGCAGCTTTACGTGCCTTAGCCGGTGCAGCAGCTTTCTTGACTTGCGCAATTTGGCCCTGGAAAGCTTCAAATGCTTGGTCGGCGGATTTCTCAACCGTTGCCATCGCATCTTTGCTCGCTTCGCGGAACTGCTCAAAGCCCTGCATTACAGAGTTCATCGATGTTTTAAATGCTGATACGAATACGTCCGAGCCTGCTGGCGCATTAGCTGCTAAGGTGTTGACCCAATCTTGCATACCCGCTTGGGCTTGCTCAATGCTCGCCTCAACCACATTGGCATACTCTTTACCGCTCTCACGCAATACCTTGGTCACTTTACGCTGATGAGCGATCGCTTGATTACCAACCTCTTGCAAGGTTTCTGCCTGGAGCATCTCCGTTACGGCTTTTGGATCTTTAGCCGTGATGATGTGCTGAATATTATCTTGGGCACTTAAGAGTGCCTTTTTAGAAGCGTCGTAATTGAGTTCGACAAGCTTTTGGGTATTTTCTAAGGCAGCTTCGCCCAAGGAAAAAACGGTCTCGAGGTTCTTGCTGTGGATGTGGGACAACTTTGCGCTTACTTGATCGTGATTCATGGTGTACTCTCCTGTTAATAAATATGTTCAATATTGCACTGCACCATAAACTATACCCAATTAATTGCTGCTTTGCAACAAATTGTATTTCTTTGCAGGATAAAAATCGTAATTTTATTAAATATCTCATTTAAATCAATGATTTATAAATATTTATAGTCCACAATCGATGAGCGAGCCTAATCCGTCTTACCCCAAAATTGCCACGGCAGCCTGTTTTGGCACCTTTTTAGAGTGGTACGATTTTCTGACCTTTGCGACCTTGGCGGTTGCCTTTGCCCCCCTATTTTTTCCAACTTCAGACCCCGTTACGGGACTTTTAGCGAGCCTTGCGACCTTTGGAGCGGGGATGATTGTGCGCCCCCTAGGAGCAGCTTTTTTTGGCTCCCTGGGTGATCGTATTGGTAGAAGGCCTGTGTTCCTAATCACCATCTCCCTCATGGGCGGTGCCACCTTTGCGGTTGGCTTTTTACCCACCTACGAAATGATCGGTATTTGGGCACCGGTTCTCTTGGTGAGCTTACGACTTCTTCAGGGTCTATCGGCTGGTGGAGAAATTGGGGGTAGCGCGGTTTACCTTACCGAACATGCTGGGGACTCGCATCGAGGATTGAAGACGAGTGTTCTGCAGTTAATGGGTCCTTTGGGTATGCTGGTATCGACCTTGCAACTCCTTTTACTCCATCAGTTTTTAGACCCAATTAGTTTTAAAGAGTGGGGCTGGCGCGTACCCTTTTGGTTCTCGATTGTTTTGCTGCTCATTGCCCTAAAGGTCCGAATGACGCTCGAGGAAACACCGATCTTCAAAGAAGTACTCGCCACGGGGCTAACCTCAAAATCGCCGCTGCGCGATAACTTTCGCGATAAAGAAACTCGCAAACAAATGTTCTTGCTCTTTTTTTGTATTTCAGCCGGTGGCTCTGTTTTGTTCTTTTGCGTACAGGTCTACACCGGCATATTCATGAAGTCAACCTTACACATTAGCCCGCAGATTGTGGATACTTTGACGATCACTGCAACGATTGTTTTATTCCCATTAACGATTATTGCTGGCGCCCTCTCTGACAAGATTGGGCGCAGACCTGTAGTGATTGGTGGCCTTCTGATGGGCACCATTCTGATTGTGCCGGCGTATCAGTTTTTACAAACTCTCAGTCAGCAAAGCAATCCGGATTTCTTCCTCATGGGTGTCACGCTCATGGCTATTGCACTTCCATTGGCCTTGGTGGTCGGGCCACAAACTGCCCTATTGGCAGAACTATTTCCAGCGCGAAGGCGCAATAGTGCCGCAACCCTTCCCCATAATCTTGCTGCAGGTTGGATCGGGGGAATGCTTCCGCTCATCGTGACTTGGCTAAATAAAGAGTTTTCCAGCCCGCTGGCTGGCTTATGGTACCCCACCATCTTTTTAGCCATCGCAGCAGGATTAGCGATCTTCTTTTTGCCAGAAACTAGGAAAATAGACCTACGCAAATAGAAAGAAGGAAAGAAAATGAGTGGGATAAACGAAAAATTAAGTGGTGCCCCATGTCCGACTCGAACAGACCACCTACTGATTACAAATCAGTTGCTCTACCAGATGAGCTAATGGGGCTTTAGATTACCTAGGGATTTTAACTTACTTCACAAGCTTTAAAGCAGGTCGCTCCGTCTTGGCCTTGGCGGCCTCTTTATTACCCAATCCTTTATCTATAGGGCCCTTTTTTTCTGGGTCAAATGGAAAGGACATGCCTTGACCATTTTCTCTGGAATAGATTGCGAGGACGTGGGTAACAGGGACCAATACCTTCTTGGGTATACCCCCAAATCGGGCCTGAAAACTAATCCAATCGTTCTCAATGTGCAACTGATGACACGCATCGGCCGAGATGTTGAGCACAATCTCGTTATTCTTTACAAACTCCATCGGAACCTCAACCCGCTCATCAACAAAGACGGCTAAAAAAGGGGTAAAGCCAAAATCCGTACACCACTGATGCAGCGCACGGATTAGATAGGGTTTGGTACTAGGAGAGTCGGTAGCATTCATAACGATTTTAAGCCAACCGAAGATTGCTGCTAATCATTAAAATTAGCGGCGCATCACCTTCTCAGACGGCGTCAATGCCTCAATATATGCTGGGCGACTAAAGATACGCTCGGCATATTTGAGTAAAGGCGCCGCATTTCTAGAAAGATCAATGCCGTAATGCTCAAGGCGCCAGAGTAATGGCGCAATGGCAACATCTAACATCGAAAACTCTTCACCCAACATGTATTTGTTCTTCACAAAGATGGGGGCTAGTTGCGTTAGGCGATCACGAATTGCTAAGCGCGCCTTCTCATGCAGTTTTTCAGCGCTTTTACCCTTTTCATTTTCGAGGGCGCTTACATGCACAAAAAGCTCTTTCTCAAAATTGAATAAGAATAGACGAGCACGAGCACGAGCGATCGGATCAGGCGGCATTAACTGAGGGTGGGGAAAGCGCTCATCAATATACTCATTAATGATGTTGGACTCATACAAAATGAGATCGCGCTCCACCAAGATAGGTACTTGCGCATACGGGTTCATGACCGAGATGTCTTCTGGTTTATTAAACAGATCCACATCCCGAATCTCAAAATCCATGCCTTTTTCAAATAGAACAAGGCGGCAGCGTTGTGAGAATGGGCAATTTGTGCCCGAATACAACACCATCATAAGCAAGTATCCTTTAGATCAAATGATTAAAACAAAACACTTGGACTTACCGAATGTCTTTCCAATACGCCTTATTTAAACGCCAAGCAATTAAGGTAAAGATGGCCAAGAACAATAAAACAACCACGCCGATGCGCTTGCGTTGCAACTGAGTAGGCTCAGCCATCCAAGACATAAATGCCACAAGGTCCGCAATATTATCATCATATTCTTGTGACTTCATGGTTCCAGGGCTTATCTGTTCAAAGCCCTTAAATACTTTGCTTGTTTTACTTGGATCGTGGGGGTCTTTTTGTTGCTCAAACTTCGCCGCCCGCTCACCCTGTAGTTGCCACAATACATGGGGCATCCCAACATTGGGATACACCAAGTTATTCCAACCCGTTGGGCTATCAGGGTCTTTGTAATAGGTACGGAAATAGGTATATAACCAATCAGTGCCACGCGCGCGCGCTTCGACGGACAAATCCGGTGGGACCTTGCCAAACCAAGCCTTGGCATCCTTGGGGTTCATCGAGATGGTCATGAGATCGCCCACCTTTTGGTCACCCAAAATGAGATTGTCTTTAATCTGTTGATCAGTCAGGCCAATGTCGCGCAAACGGTTATAGCGCAAACTGACTGCCGAGTGGCAACCTAAGCAGTAGTTCACAAATATCTTGGCACCATTTTGCAATGAAGCATTGCTATTTAAGCGATCCGGTGCGCTGTCAAGCGGGAAATCACCGCCCGCAGCAAGGGCTGTTCCAAGCACAAAACTAGTGCTAACTAAAATAAGCCCATTTTTAAGAGCACTGATCATATTGAGCGAATATTTCATCTGAATTCCTACTATCTTTATCTTGTTCTTATGGATTAGTGCGCTACAAAGTTAACGCGATCGGGCACCGGCTTAAATGTACCCATCTTGCTCCACCAGGGCATAGCAAAGAAAAACGCCAAATAATAAATGGTGCACACCTGTGAAATCTTCTCAAAAATAGGCGATGGTGGCTTAATACCCAAATAGCCTAAGATCACAAAACTGACGATAAACGCGCCATAAATATACTTATGGAAATCTGGACGATAGCGAATCGAGCGCACGGGTGATTTATCCAGCCATGGCAAGAAGAACAGGATCACAACAGAGCCCCCCATAATCACCACACCCCAAAACTTGGCATCAAAGAGGTAAAAACCTAAAGCCAGCACTACCAAAATAGCAGCACAAGCGCCCTTCATGCGCACATCCTTCGCATTCTTAATCACAAGACCCAGCACAAGAGCACAGAGGATCCACAGCGGAATCAAGAAAGGCGTTGTCGTAGCACGCAGCATCGAATAAAACGGTGTGAAGTACCAAACCGGTGCAATGTGCGATGGGGTCTGAAGTGGATCAGCAGGAATAAAGTTATTGGCTTCTAAAAAGTATCCGCCCATCTCTGGCGCAAAAAACACAATAGCGGCAAAGATTATCAAAAACACGCCTAGGCCCATGATGTCATGCACCGAGTAGTAAGGATGAAATGGAATGCCGTCTACTGGCTTTCCTGAGGCATCGAGATTATTCTTAATATCGATGCCGTCTGGGTTGTTCGAGCCTACTTCATGCAAGGCAATTATGTGAGCAGCCACGAGTCCAACTAATACTAATGGCAGGGCAATCACGTGAAATGAGAAAAAACGATTGAGCGTGGCATCACCAACCACATAGTCGCCACGCAACCACAGGGCAAGATCAGGCCCAATTAATGGGATCGCCGCAAAGAGATTCACAATAACCTGTGCGCCCCAATAGGACATTTGTCCCCATGGCAAGAGGTAGCCAAAGAAGGCTTCTGCCATTAACAATAAGAAAATGGAGCAGCCAAAAATCCAGATGAGCTCACGCGGCTTTTGATACGAGCCATAAATGAGGCCACGGAACATATGTAAGTAAACCACCACAAAGAACATGGATGCGCCCGTAGAGTGCATATAGCGAATCAACCAACCCCAGGGCACTTCACGCATGATGTACTCGATGGAGTCAAACGCTTTAGCCGCGTCGGGCTTGTAATTCATGACTAGGAAGATGCCGGTCACGATCTGAATCACTAAAACCACAATTGCTAAGGAGCCAAAGAAATACCAAAAGTTAAAGTTCTTAGGTGCGTAGTACTCACTCATGTGCTCCTTAAACATCTTGCTCAAGGGAAAGCGTGAGTCGACCCAAGCCAAGCCTTTTTGGGCGATCGTTGCGTTTTCTGGGACCTTAATTTCTTGGAATGCCATAGCAATGTCCTAATTGAGTAGCTAATGCGTTAAATAGTTAAGTAAATGACTTAAGCCTTCTTATCTTCACCAATCAAAATCGTGGTATCGCTTAAATACATATGCGGTGGCACCTCTAAATTATCGGGAGCAGGCTTATTCTTATAGACCCGACCGGCCAAATCAAAGGTAGAGCCATGGCAAGGACACAAGAAACCGCCTGGCCAGTCATTTGGCAAGGAGGGTTGGGGGCCTGCTTGAATTTTGGCTGTTGGGGAGCAGCCCAAATGGGAACAAATCCCCACTACCACCAGATACTCGGGCTTAATCGAGCGGTACTCATTGCGGGCATAGGCAGGGGTTAGAGCGGCTGGATCGCGCAAGGATTTAGGGTCTGCCAACTCTCCTTCGAGCTTAGCGAGCTCTTTGACTTGGTCTTGATTGCGGCGAACTACCCAAACAGGCTTACCCCGCCATTCCACAGTACGGATCTCATCGGGCTTCATCCCAGAGATATCGACTTCAACGGCCGCCCCTGCGGCTTTGGCACGCTCAGATGGTTGAAAACTATCTACAAATGGGTATAGGGCTGCTGCTGCCCCACAACCGCCAACGGCAGTGCTAGCAATGAGCCAAGTCCGTCGGTCTTTATCCATTTTGGGGGTATCACTCATATACGATCTATCCTTATACCTTAAAGCGGGATTTTATATAGTCAATTGCTTAAACCTCTAATTTTAAATTAAAAAGGGCTTAGCCTGCTTGGTAATGATCAATTTGCTGGTTTAAACGATAAATTGCATGGAGAAAAGTATGGCATCTACCGTCATCAAAGAATTTAGAGCTTTTGCTGTTAAAGGTAATGTGATTGATCTAGCGGTTGGGGTCATTATTGGGGGCGCCTTTGGCAAGATTGTTGATTCCTTAGTAAACGACATCGTCATGCCCCTCATTTCCACCCTTTTAGGGGGCAGAATTGACTTTACCAATCTCTTTATTGTGCTAGGAAGCGTTCCAGACAGTATTCCCAGAACCTTTGATGCCCTCAAAAAAGCGGGCGTACCCATCTTTGCCTATGGCAACTTCATCACCATCTCGATTAACTTTATTCTCTTGGCGTTTGTGATCTTTCAGATGGTGAAGGTCGTCAATAAAATCAGATTGCAAGATGAAGAGCCAAAAAATACCGCGCCCACCCCCGAGGATATTGTTTTGTTGCGCGAAATTAGAGATAGTCTAAAAAAGTAGTTTTTTAATGCCTTAGCTGAAATTTAAATAGTGAATCTGCCCACTACATTACAAGATAGTAATTTCATGAACGAATAAAAAAACCCACTGTGTTGCCACAGTGGGTCAATTTATAACTAAACCAATCTTCCACTAGCTTACGCTAGCATCGGATTAGAAGGAGTGACGTGCACCAATAGAGTACTGAGTATCTTTGTAATCTATATTACCTGCAGTTACAGCATCTTGCTTTGCAGCGCCATAGATCGCATACAAGCTAGTACGCTTACTTAACATATATTGCGCGCCTGCTTGATAGCCTGAAAAATTATCTTCTCTAGCACTTGTTGCGCTACGATATTTTCCCTGACCATACGATGCCCAAGCATTCAGTGACTTGCTAACGGGAGCAGTAACCGCAACTTGGTTAGCAGTTTTCTTAACAGTCAAAGCATTAAGTGTTTCGACTTCTAAAATCACTTGCTGCAATGCAAGCTTTGCTACACCAAAATCATAGCTAATGCCTGCGTATGTGTCACGCTGATCGGCGCGTTGGATTGTAGTCACGGCAGGGGTGGCGCTAATAAAGGAGTTGCCAAGCAATGCGTTAGCAGCTGTCGCTGTATTTGCGTTGTCGCGGTTCATCCAAGTGACTTGGCTTCCAAAGCGAATATCAAGGTTCTTAACGCCAGTGTAAGAAATATTACCGCCACCCATTCTGTAATTAATTGCGCCTAAGCCAGTTACGGTAGTTGCGGTAGGAGTGTCAGTAACGCTGGTGTTATTCGCAGAATACAGGCCAGTTACCTGGAAACCTTGAATATTTTCTGATCTATATGTGATCGAGTTGGAAGCGCGAATCTGTGCGGCTGTGCCAATACCGTTTGCAACAGTACGAGTACTAGAACTATTAGCGCCTGAATAAATCATGTCGCCAGCGATGCCGTTACATTGACCCGCATTTTGGGCGCACATGGCTTCATGCACGGGAGTGTATTGTCTACCAATGCGTAACTCTCCAAGACCTTTTTGTGCAAGGCCAAGATAGGATTGGCGATTATCAACCGCATTGGAATTGTGTGGGTATGTTGAACCCAACGGCGAAGATGCCATGTTCGAGCTACCAGAAAAACCATTGCTAGTTGGCGTCAAACCAATTTCAGCAACAAAGCTTGCTATTGAGCCACCGCCAAGGTCTTCTACGCCTCTAAAACCTAAACGGCTAGTAGCCAAGTTACCAGTGTTAAATGACGATACTGTTGTTTTTGCTCCGTTAGGATTTGAGGCTGAACTAGTTGCGCCGTTAATGCCCTCAATTTTTGCAAAACCTACGTCTAAAATACCATACACAGTCACGCTTGACTGAGCATGAACTGAACCAGCAAATGCGCCTAATGCAGCAAGCGCGACTAGTGATTTTTTCATTGTTTAATTCTCCATGTATTAAGAAATGCTCGAATCTCTTCGAGACCACCCTATTATCCATTTTTCACGTTAAATAACAGTGGTTTAAGATTGTTTGATAGGCTTTTCGTTGTATTGGTACAACAACCATTTTGCGTGTTAATTAATCTATTTAAATCAATAGCTTACTGATTTAAATCCGATGCCTCTTCTGCAGATTCTGTTTTGGGTAGGTAGAAACGAGCAATAAATAAGCCTAGCTCGTAAAGAATGCACATGGGGATCGCCAATAAGAGTTGGGATAGCACATCTGGGGGGGTAACAATGGCTGCAATGATGAAGGCGCCCACAATGATGTAGGGCCTGATCTCCCGCAATTTTTCAATCGAGACAATGCCCATCTTCACCAAGACCACAACCACGACTGGGACCTCAAAGGTAATACCAAAGGCTAAAAAAGTCGACATGGCAAAACTCAAGTACTTGTCTATATCAGTGGACATCTCAGCGCCCAATGGGGCGTTATAGCTTGCCATGAACTGAAAAACGGTTGGAAATACCAAGAAATATGCAAAAGACATGCCAATTAAAAAGAGTGAGTAACTACTCACTACTAGAGGCAGGACGAGTTTTCTCTCATGGGTGTATAGCCCTGGGGCTATAAACGCCCAAACTTGATAGAGCACAATTGGCAAAGCAATTAAAAATGCGACCAACATGGTGACCTTCATGGGCACAAAGAACGATCCAGTGACATCGGTCACGATCATCTTGCCCCCTGCCGGCAAAGAATCCAACATCGGCTTGGCAAATAAATGGAAGATGTCGGGAGCCCAGTAGACTAGGGAAACAAACACTATGATGACCGCGATGGCCGACTTAACTACTCGATCTCGCAACTCAAAGAGATGCGACATAAAGGTTTCTTGAAAACCCTCTTTTTGCTCCGTCTCTTTGGTGTCGAAGTTTGTATCAGACATCGTTGATTTAAGTGTTCTGTTGATTATTTGTTTATTGTTTTGGGTTTACTTTTGCAACGCTGGTCGCTTAAAGCGCTTCACTCGTGCAGCACCCGACTGTACTCGCGTGCGAATTCCCGCGGAGTGCTTAAACCATAACGGTCTAGCAGTACGTTTCACACCCCAACTATCTCGCCCCTGACGCAGCGCATCGCGATAAACTTTGGTAACGTCTGGCGCGGATTCCAGAATAGCGCTAGCATAATCATCGGTCTTAGGCTCTGCCTGGTCACTAAGATTGACATTAGCTTCCTGAACCGTTGCATTGAGCGAGTTCTCCACGTCTTTCATAGCTTCGGCGCTCACCTCACGGAGTTTCTTGAACTCATCGAGCTCTATTTGCCGATTGACCTCGGAGCGCACTTCATTCATATAGCGCTGCGCACGTCCAAATAAATTGCCCGCCATGCGCGCAACTTTGGGTAAACGTTCAGGGCCCACCACAATCAAAGCCACCACTGCGATGAGGGCGAGCTTTGATACACCAAGATCAATCATCGAAGCATCGCCAGTTATTGCTTAGCGCTAGTAGGAAAGTGTTCTGCTAAGTGCAAATGGAATGGCTTAGGACTTATTAATATCCTTCGCATGCACGTCTACTGTTTTATCAGTAGAGACTGCTTGCGACTGAATTTGATCGGTCTTGGCTTCTTCAGCAGGCTTCATACCATCTTTAAAACCTTTAACTGCTCCACCTAAATCTGAGCCGATATTACGCAATTTCTTAGTGCCAAACACCAACAAAATGATCGCTAATACGATTAACCAATGCCAAATACTAAA
>Ga0214921_10002601_pt1 | contig 29094 bp, 29 predicted proteins | sample LL1505_MetaG_FD_177992 | JGI IMG/M metagenome (GOLD analysis project Ga0214921, IMG submission 177992) | Freshwater microbial communities from Lake Lanier, Atlanta, Georgia, United States - LL-1505 | ecosystem: Environmental > Aquatic > Freshwater > Lake | place: USA: Georgia | collected...
CATAGATGGAATAGCCCGCCGAGCTTTTCAGATGCTGCTTGTCCACAACCCAGCGGGCTTCGGGGTCGATCACCGCAAAATCCGCATCCAAACCGACGGCAATCGAGCCCTTGCGGTCGGACAGGCCGAAGGCTTTGGCGACATTGGTGGCGGTCAGTTCTGCAATACGCGCCAGCGGCAGGCCGCGCTTGGCATGGCCCTCGCTGAGCATCACCGGCAACAGGGTTTCAAGCCCCGGGCAACCGGGCGAGGCATCCCAGACCGAAGCCGATTTGAAGCTGATATCGCGATGGACATGATCGGTGCCGATGGTATCGACATGGCCGTCTGCAATCGCCTGCCACAGCGCCTCGCGGTCTTTGGCGGCGCGCAGAGGCGGGTTGATCTTGCCGACCACGCCACCCGACCATGTCTCGTCATGGGTCAGATAATGCGGGCAGGTTTCAATCGTCACCCGACTGCCCGCCCGACGCTGCATCAAAGCCGCATCAAGGGCTGCTTGCGACGAGGTATGGACGATATAGACCGGCGCGCCGGTGACCTTGCCGAGATAGGCAGCCCGCTGCACCGCATCGGCTTCGACGAAATCGGGCCGCGAAGCATTCCAGGTCGCCAAGCCGCCTTTGCCTTCGGGATCGCTCTGCTTCAGCCGCTCGCGCAGCACCCATGCGATTTCGATGGTTTCGGGATGCGGACACACCACCCCGCCATGCGCGGCAGCGGCCTCGCACAGACGGAACAGATAGCCGTCGTCAATATCGGGCAGGCCGAGGCGCGCCCCTTCCCCGCCGCGATTGTTCATGAAAATCTTGAACGAGGTCACGCCGTGTTCGCGGGCATAAAGCGGCACACCCGCCAGTTGAGCTTCGGTGGAAATGATGAAGTGGTAACCGAAATCGATCCGGCTTCCGGCCTGTGTGACGGCGCGGACCTCGTCAAACTGGGTCTCGAACGGCTCGGTGCTCATCAGATAGGGAATGAAGGTTGTGATGCCGCCGACAGCGGCAGCAGCCGACTCGGTGGCTGCATCATCGGGTACACGCGGGCGGGCAATGTCCTTGCCGTGGCCCAGATGCAAATGCGGATCGATCACACCCGGCATCATCACCAGACCTTTCAGATCGATCTCCTCGACGTGCGCGCCCGCGGGATTGTGCTTATGCGCATCATAAGCGCCCAAACCGGTGATCTTGCCGCCTTGCGTGATAACATCGCATATCACCAATCCCTGATCGGGCAGGACCACTTGCGCATTGCTGAAACGTTTGACTGTGTGTTCGTCGGACATGGTGACACCGTGGTTCAAGGTCGGGAGATCAAGAGTTAATGCAATCACGAATTAAGACGGGGAGCCATCAGGCTGTCGGCCAGCCCGCCGAAATCGGATTGTGCGTCGATGTTCAACCAGAAACCGGTGATGCGGTCGGCCATCACAGGGGTGAGACTGCGGGCGGCATTGGCATGGAATTTATCCAGCACCTTTTGCGCGCTGACCGGACGGCTGGCATTGCCGAGCACGTCGTCCTTGGCAAGGCTCAACACGCGGCCATCTTTGAGCACGCATTGGACATCCGCCTCGAAATAGCGCGGGAAACGGTTGGGCTGCATCGGCTCCCATGTGGTGCGCGCCGCCAGATCCAAAACCGGCTGGCTCGGGCTGCGGGCAAAGGTATCGAGATCGACCTTGCCGTCGACAAAGCGGGCAGCGGTGATCACCGGAAGGCTCCAGCGGATCGCATGGCCGGTGGCGGGGTTCTGTTTGCCCTCCCACGGCTCGCAGACGATCGGGGCCGCCCCTTCGGCGATTTTGAGATGGATGCGTTCGATCTGCGACACATCATCGATCTGTTCGGCCAGCTCTCCGGCGGCTTCGACGAAGGAGTGCAGATAATGGCAACTCGGCACCAGTTTGAAGGCGACATCGCGCAAGTGCCACTGGCTGCCGAAATCGGCCAGATGGTCGCGTAATCTTGCCGCCGCTTCGGGATCACGCGCAAAGGCCATGAACAAGCCGCGCTGTCCCTCGAGACTGGTCTGCGGTCCCTGCAAACCGGCCGTCGCCAGCCGCGCCGCCACCACGCCCGCATGCGCGGACCAGCCCGGATGCATGGATTTGACCGAGGAGCCATTGCTCAGAAATTCGAACACGCCGGAGGACTGGCTCAGCGCAATGCCCATCGCATCGACGCATTGATCCTCGTCCGCACCCGTCAGATCGCAGGCCATCAAGGCCGTGACCAGCGTGCCCGCCACCGAGGTGATCTGGAAGCCGTGGCGCTGGAACCCGCCTTGGGCGGCCAGCCCGATGCGGATCAGGCTTTCATAGCCTTTGATATAGGCCAGCAGCATGGCGGCTGGCGAAGCTCCGACTGCCTGCGCCACAGCCAGCGCGGCAGGCAGCAGGACCGCGCTGCCATGGACGATGGATTCGGTATGGGTGTCGTCATATTCGAGAGAGTGGATCAGCCCGCCATTGACCAAGGCGGCATCCGCCGCATCAAGCGCTTTGAGACCGTTCAGCGTCGCAACCGGACCTGCCGCCGCTTGTGCGGTGTAGCGGGCATAGGGCTGGCCCTGTTCCAGCGAGGAAGCGGCAATGCCCACCCCCATGGCATCGAGACAATGCAGAGCGGCAAACTGGCGGACATCGGCGGGCACAAGCGCGCCATCCAGCGACCTCCAGCGGCGGACAAGCTGGCGGGCGAGATGATGCGTATCCGCGCTCATGCCTGTGCAATCTCGTGGGCTGCGGCCCGTCCGGCCAGACGGCCCAGTGCAATCGCCGTCAGCAAGCCGTTGCCCGAAGCATAGCCCAAAGCTCCCGCTTTGCCCGAAATGCCTGCGGCCGCACCGCCGCCCGCAAACAGATTGGGAATGGCATGGCCCTGCTGGTCGAGCACCCGCGCATCACCGTCCACCTTCAAGCCGCCTTGCGTATGGAACAGGCCGGGCACGACGCGGCAGATATAATAAGGGGCTTTCAATGCCGCCAAGCCGAAATTGGTGCGTCCGAATTGATCGGGATGCTGGCCTTCGGCAGACTCGTTATAGGCGGCGATTTCGGCAGTGACGGCCTGCGGATCGAGATCGAAAAAGCCTGCAAGGCTTGCCAGATCATCGGCCTTTTTCACGCCGCCATAATTGACCAGTTCCATGAATTCTTCTTCGAGTGCGGCGACATCGAAAATCGTCTGGTCGAAAATCGCATAGGCGAATTCGCCCTGCTCCAGCACCACCCGCGCATAGCCGGAATAGCCCAGACTCTCGTCGCCGAACCGCTTGCCGTTTTGTCCGACCAGCACGCCGCCTTTTTCAATCGTTGTCCATGACAGCAGGCTGCCATGCGGATAGGCCACTGCGGCATAGCCCTGATAGGCCCCCATATTGGCCAGAGCCGCACCGACTTTGCGGCCCCATTTGACCGCATCGCCATGCGAGCCGCGCGCGCCGAAATATTGGGCTCCGGCAATTTCGGGGCAATGCTGTTTGACCAGTTCGGGATCGGCGGCAAAGCCGTTGACCGCCAGAATGGTTTTTCTGGCGCGGACTTCGGACAGGCCCTCGGTCGACTGGATGCGCGCGCCGACCACCGCGCCGCCTTCGACCAAGAGATCGTCAACCCCGTTGCCGACCGCCAGCGGAATATCGCGCTTTTCGATGGCTTTCAAAAAATCATCGACCAGATCCTGCCCGCGCCGCGACACGGGGGCGTGCAGGCGCTGGATCGAATGGCCGATATGTTTGTAAGCCGTAATCAGCACCATGCGGGCCTTGACCGTATCGATCAGCCATTCGACCGTTTCGGCCGAGACATCGGCCATACGCCGGACCAAAGCGAGATCGTCGGTTTCCTTGGCAATGCCCATCAGGTCGCGCACCATGGTGGCGGGATCGTCGACAATCCCCGCCTCGCGCTGGAACCGCGAATTGGCGGCAGGCACGGAACCCGTCGACAGCGAGGAATTGCCGCCCGGACGGTCGAGCTTTTCGACAATGGCGACAGAGGCTCCTTCGTCATGCGCGGCAATGGCTGCCGCCAAACCGCACGCTCCCGCACCGATCACCAGCACATCGACATCATAGGCCATCATATATCCTCACCGATCTTCAAGAAGCGGTCATCCGCCCGACACAGTCCCGCCATGACAGATGGTCAACGCCGTGGCGGCAATGCAGCAAATCCGTCAGCACGCCTGCCATTGCGGGGAACAGGCTTGCGGTATTCTCGGTCAGTTTGCCAAGCAAAGTGGCCTCGTCAAACGGCTGGTCGGCCCCGCCGCGCGCATTGATCTTTTCGGCAGTATGGCGTGCGCCATCCTTCATGATCCATGTGACGCGGCTGGGCCGGTCATTGGGCCACGGGGCCAACGGCTGATAGGGTTTCAATGTCACCTTGTCGCGCAAGGCGGCAATGTCGTCGCGCGCCAGAGCGGCGGCCGAAAATGCAGCCTGCCCGCCTGTCGCCAATACGGCCACCGCCGCAGCGGCATGGGGCATCGAGAATTGCGCCGCCAGCACATTGTCGGGCTGGGTGCCGGTCAAGGTCAGCCCGCGCGGATGGGTTTCGATTTCGATCGAAGCAATAGCGGTGCGTGCCGATGCACCCAATTGCTCGTGCAGCGACAACGAGGCTTCCAGCATCGCATGGGCATATTGGCAACAGGCAAACACCTTGTGATAGCCGTCATTGATCGCCCAGACTTCGCCCAAGCCCGTATTCAACTGGTCCGGGTCACAAGCGGTATGGAAACAGGTGCTGAACACATCATAGGGCGTCTCGGCTATGCCGCCGATGCCGTCTTGCGCCCATTCGACAGACAAGGCGGCAATCGAGGGGCTGGCCGCCGTCCACGCATTGCGCACCAAGGCGCCATCGACCGCATGGCGATAGGGTCCGGCAAAGCTCATGCTGCATGCACCCGTCAGCGCGCGCAAAAAGGTCGGGGCATCGAGCCCTTGCGCAAGAGCACTTGCGACCACGGCACCCACGGTCGCAAAGGCCGCATGGGGATGCACGGTCATGGCGGGAAACGGAAAAGCGCGGGCAAAGCGGGCTGTTACCTCGTAACCCACCGCCAGCAGTTGCAGCACCTGCTGCGACGACAGATCACGCGCTTCGGCCTCCGCCAGCAAGGTCGGCAACACATAGGCTCCGGCATGGCAGGGGGCGAGGCGATAGCCTTCATCCAGTTCACACCACGCGGCCGCCATGCCATTGGCGGTGGCGGCTTGCAAACGGTCGAGGCGCGCAGCCTGCGGGCCGAACACGGTGGCTTCGTGCGCATGCGATTTGGCGCTGGCGCGTTGGCGCGTGGCTGTCACTTCCGGCTCTTGCGAGGCGGCAACCATGGCCCCTAGATCATCGAGCAGCACAAGCGCAGCACGCGCACGCACAGCTTCGGGCAAAGGGATGTCGGAAGACGTCACCGCCCACTTGCAAAGATCCTGAAGGGCGAGTGCGGAACGGGCGCGCACAGCGTCCGGCGTTTCGGAAGAGCCGTTTAAAACCATTCCCACAAATCCTTCTTGTCATTGAGTTCAGCAGTGGTGCCGTTGAACACGATCTGACCGGATTTGATGATGATGGCATGATCGACCAGCTTCAGCGTGGCCGGCACATTCTGTTCGACCACGATGATGCCGGTGCCGAACCGTTTGTTCACATCGCGCAAGCCATCCATGACATTGCGCACGATCACCGGCGCCAGCCCCGTGGACGGCTCGTCGAGCAACAGCCATTTGGGGTTCGTCATCAAAGCCATGCCGAGCGCCAGCATCTGCTGTTCGCCGCCCGACATCGATCCCGCCCGCTGGCTGCGCCGTTCGAACAGCACAGGAAACAGCTTGAAGATTTCATCCAGAAATTCTTCGCCGAACAGCGAACCGGCAATGCGCAGGTTCTTTTCGACGCTCAAAGTCGGAAAGACATTGTGGCCCTGCGGCACATAGGCAATGCCCTTTTTGACGGTGGCGGGCACATCGCCTTTGGGCAGGGCTTCCCCGTGCCAGCGCACCTCGCCTTGCGAAGGCACATGCGCCCCGATGATGCAGCGCATCAGTGTGGTTTTGCCCGCGCCGTTATGGCCGAACACACCGAGCTTGGAGCCGTCGGGAATCGATATATTGATGTTCTGAATGGCGTTCAGAGACCCGTAACCGGCACTGATGTTGACAATATCCAGCATGGTTCAAGTCCCAAAATAGAGTTCGGTCAGGTGCGGATCGTTGATCAACTGCTCGACACTGCCGCGCGCCAGTACCTTGCCCGCAAACATGAACACGCCTTCGTCGCACAGATCGCGGATGAAGGCGACATTGTGCTCGACCACGCAAATGGCCACGCCGCTCGCCGCAATATCGCGCACCGCCTTCTGGATCAGCGCATAGGTCTGGCCTTCGACACCGGCCATCGGCTCGTCTAGCAACAGACAGCGCGCTTCGTTCATCAAGGCGCGGGCCACGCCCACCAGCTTTTGCTGGCCAAAGGAAATGTCCTGCACCCGCGAATGCGCAATCGGCGACAGGCCGGTGCGCTCAAGAATATCAAGTGCGCGATCACGCGCCTCGGCCTCGTGGGCGCGGATCTGCGAGGGGCGGAAAAACACATCCATCAGGCTATCGGCACTATAGGCGCGCGGCCCCAGCATCAGATTGTCCATCACCGAGAGCGAGGGAAACAGCCGCAAATTCTGCCATGTGCGGGCCAATCCCATGCGAGCGCGCTCGTAGGTCGGCAGCGCTTCGAGTGACCGGCCGTCGAGACTGACCGAGCCGGCATCGGGTTTGACCACACCGCATACCAGATTGAACAGCGAGGTCTTGCCCGCTCCGTTCGGTCCGATCAGGCCCAGCACGCGTCCCGCCATCAGATCGAGGTCGATGGAATCGGCCACGACAATGCCGCCGAAACTTTTGCACATGCCGCGAATTTCCAGAGTGGCACTCATGAGCGGGCCTCCTTGGCGGACTGGCCTGCATCGCCCTGTTGTTTGCGACCCACCCACAAATCGGCGGCCGGCAACAGTCCTTGCGGACGCACGAACATGAAGAACAGCACAAGCCCCGTAAACAGCAGACCCTGCAACGGACCCAGAATACTCGGCGGCAGGTTGAAGAAGGTGATGACCTGCGGCATCAGCTGCAACACGATCGCGCCGATCACCGGCCCCATCGTCGTGCGCATGCCGCCCACCACCACCATGGTCAGCACCGCCGAGGATTGCAGCAGGCCGAACTGGTCGGGTTCGAGAAAACGGAAGTAATGCGCGTAAAGCCCGCCCGCGATCCCGGCAATGCCCGAGCCAATGGCAAACACCGCCACTTTGACCCAGATGGCATTGCGGCCCAGCATCGAAAAGGCCAGTTCGTCATCGCGCATCGCGGTCATCATGCGGCCATAGGGGCCCTGGGTCAGCCAGCGGATGAACAGCACCGTCAGTGCGGCCAGAGCCAGCACCAGCACGACATAGCTCTCGCGGCCGAAATCCTTGATCAGGAAAGAGGGAATATTGGTCAAGCCGCCCGCCCCGCCGATCTCGTGGAAATGCTTGGCCAGTTCGATCAGACCGAGCTGGAAGCCGATGCTGGCGATCAGCAGATAATCCCCCGATACCCTGAGCGCAGGCACTGCGACCAGCGCGGAGGCCAGCAAAGCCCCGACCCCGCCGCACAGGATCGACAAAGGCACCGGCATGCCCGATTGCTTGGACAGCATCGCCGAAATATAGGCCCCGATGGCGTAGAAAATCGGATGGGCAATCGAAATCAACCCGCAATGGCCGATCACCAGATCGAAGCTGGAGGCCAGAATGACAAACAGGCCGATCAGGATCAGGATTGTGAACACATAATCCATGGCTCAGTGTCCCTTTCCGTCGCTGAGAGCTTGCGGTGCAACCGCCAGGCGTTTGAGCGTATTGCGCCGTTCGGGCAGGCGGAAACCGCTCGGAAACAGCACGATGGCAAAGAACAAAAAGGCGAACAGCAAAAAGCCCTGCCATGCCGAGGGGATGAACAGGATCGAGCTGTTTTGCACCACACCCAAAACCACGGCGGCAATCGCCGCACCCCAGATATTGCCGATACCGCCCAGAATGGTCGCAGCCACCGCAAACAGCATCAATTCCGTTGCAGCAGCGGCCTGCACCTGCGCGCGGGTGCCGTAAAGGAACATGCCGATGGAGACGATCACACCGGCCAGCACCATCGACAGCATCAGGATCCGGTCTTTCTGGATGCCGTAAAGCTCGGCCAGATCGGCATTGTCGGCCACCGCCAGCATGAACTGGCCATTACGCGAATATTTCAAAAAGGCCCAAAGCGCCGTCAGCACCACCACGGTGGCGGCAATGGCGGGCACATCCCATGCGCTGACAGCGATCCCGCCGACCATCGTCACGGGCCAGAACATCGAGGCGAAAATCGTGGTCGGCCAGGTGCCGAAAATCATCATCACCGCATAGGCGATGAACTGGGACGCGATCAGCGTGAAAATGAATACGAACATGGCCGAGGCCTTGCGCTGGCGCAGCACGGCAAAGCCATAATATTCCAGCACGAAGGACATGGCGACCCCGCCGCCGATCCCCAGCATGAAGCCCGCATAACCGGGCAAATTCAAAACCCGCACCCCGACATAGGCGGCATAAAAGCCGCAGGTCATCACTCCGGCTTGCGCGAAGTTGAACACTTTATTGACCTTGAGCACCAAGGCAAAGGCGACAGCGAACAAGACAAAATAGCTGGATGTGGCGAAGGACGTCCACAAAATCTGACTGACCACAGCGAATTCGAACATGATGTCCGCTCTCCTTCAAAAAAAACGGGAGGGGGAACATCCCCCTCCCGCCCGATCAGATATTACTGGCCGACAACAGCCTTTTTGGTCCATTTGCCGTTTTTGACTTCGACAAGATAAACCGGCTTGTTGACGGTGTGGTCTTCGGAGAACGTGATCTTGCCGGTCAAAGGCAGATCGAAGGTCTTGATGGCCAGCATTTCCTTGCGGAAGTTTTCACCGGTCGCTGCAATGCCCTTTTTGTCCATCGAAGTGAACACGGCTGCAATCAATGCCGGTGCATCATAGAGATACTGGGTATAGGGCAGGCCGTTCGGTGGGCGGCCGACTTCTTTCACCCAACGATCCACATAGTCCTTCACCAGCGGAGAATCTTCGACACCGGGTGCCAGCGAGGTGGCGATGACGTTTTCAGCGGCCGCACCGAGCTGTTCGATCAGCTTCTGGTTATAGATGCCCGAATAGGAGGTGATCGGCACGGTAATGCCGAGCTGGCGGGCCTGTGCAATCACCTGCGGGGATTCGGCAACCAGACCCTGCAAATGGATGATTTCGGGATTGGCGGCACGGATTTTCAGCAAAGGACCGGTAAAGTCGGTGGCCTTCTGGTCATAGGCTTCATAGGCCACAACCTGTCCGCCTGCCTTGGTGAAGGTATCACGATAGACGGTGGCCGAACCGATGCCGGTCTCGTTGTTGATGAACAACACGGCGGCTTTCTTCTTGCCCATCTCCTTGGCCGAATAATTGGCCACAGCGCGGATATCGACATCGGCGAGCGGGAAGGTGGTGTAGACATAATCGCCGAGCTGGCTGATATCGGGCGAATTCGCGCCGACCGAGAGTTCAACCACCTTGTTGTCATTGGCAATCGGCGCCACGGCCTTCACCACGCCCGACCAAGCGGTCACGAACACGGCAACCTTGTCGACGCTGATCATGCGGTTGACCGCCTGGATGCCGACCTGCGGATCGGCCTGCGTGTCGAGCACGATCATTTCGAGCTTCTTGCCGTTGATGCCGCCCTTTTTGTTGATCTCGTCGACAGCCCATTCGGCCGCCTTGACCTGATCATTGCCATATGTCGCCTGACCACCGGTTAGCGGCATGGCGAGACCGAATTTATAGCTGGTCTGCTGCGCGATTGCGCCCGTCGACAAAGCCAACGCAAGCGCCAGCCCGACGGTTGATTTCAAACCCCATTTCTTTGTCATATTTTGTTCCCTTCCGGAAGTTGCGTTTGGTCTAAAGTGCTCATCATTAAAAATGATTATGGTGCAGTTGCCAGTGTTTTCAACTGCGCGATGACATCATCGGTCGGCATGACATCGGCATATTTTTCGGCCATGTCGAACAGGTTGACGGCATGCGAGACTTGCGAACGGTCGAACACCGCATCTTGCGGCACAATCGTGCGGAAATTATAGGCGAAGCCGTCGACGACCGTGCCGCGCACGCAACCGCTGGTGCTGCATCCGGTCACGATCAAAGTATCGGCCTGTGTGTTGATCAGATAGCTCGCCAGAGGCGTGCCGAAAAACGCGCTCGGATGTTTTTTCGGCAGCAGGATATCCTCCTCGTGCGGGGCAATCTCGGCGACGAATTCATAGCCCTTGCTGGCCACTCCCATGATGCTCGGCACCTTGTCGGACAGGCGGCCCGCATCAAAACCCTGTTTGGGCGAGACATAGGGATAAAGCACCGGCCAGTGGTTGGCCCGGAACACCTCCAGCAATTTGGCGATATTGCCCACGGCATCCCAAGCGACATCGCCGCATGAGGTCGGGAATTCCTTGATCGCTTCCCAGAACGGCAGACGCTTTGTACCGACCGTGCGGTATTGCACATCGATGATCAGCAATGCCGGACGCTTGCCGAAACCGCTCGAACGGCCGAAACCAACCGCGCGATAGGCTTTTTGTTCTTCTTCGGGAATGTAGGGATCCCAAGGTCTCGCGGTCATATCCAGTTCCTTGCATCCGTTTATAGATCAGACTTTGTAGCGGGCTTCCATCGCATCCCATGCGGGCTTGTTGACAACACTCTGGCGTTCCTCGAACGAGGCGAGCTTGTCGGCCACCAGATCCAGCGAGCCATGCTCTTTCAACGAGCCGAGCACCTGATAGGCGGCACGCAAAGCGGCCTGCAGCGAGGCATTGGCATAGAGCACGCCGCCAAAGCCCATTTGGGCCAGACGGTCGCGGCCCGGATCGGGCGTTCTGCCGCCGAACACGATATTGGCGATTTGCGGCACCGGCAATTCCCGCGCGATTCGGGCCATTTCGTCGAAATCCAGCGGAGCTTCGACAAAGGTGGCGTCGGCCCCCGCCTCGATAAAGGCATGGGCGCGCTCGATGGCCTTGTCGATCCCCTCGATGGCGCGGGCATCGGTACGCGCAATGATCTGGAAATCGGAATCGGTGCGGGCATCGACCGCCGCCTTGATCTTGGCCACCATCTCGGCGCAGGGGATCACCTCCTTGCCGTTGAAGTGACCGCATTTTTTCGGGAATACCTGATCCTCGATCTGGATGGCCGCTGCCCCTGCCCGTTCCAGCACTTTGATGGTGCGGTGCATGTTGACGGCATTGCCGAAGCCGGTATCGCCATCCACCATCAAAGGCAGTTTGATCGCATCGGAAATGGCTGACACCGCATTGGCGATTTCGGTCAGCGTTGTCAGCCCGATATCGGGCGCGCCCAGATGCATATTGGCAATGCCCGCCCCCGACACATAGCACGCTTCAAACCCGAGATCCTCGACCACCCGCGCAAACATCGCATTGGCGGCACCCGGCAGTGTCAAAGCCTGTTTTCGCGACAGAAGCTGTTTGAACCGTGTGGTTGAACGCATGATTACTGTCCCGAAATTTCAAAAGATTTGGCATTGTTGCACCAGGAGGTGCGGATATGGTGGCGCATGGCCTGTTCGGCGGCATCGGGATCACGGGCTTTCAACGCATTCAAAATCACCTGATGCTCGTCCCAAGACACAGAGGCTCGCCCCTCTGCCAGACTCGACCGGAAACGATAGAGCCTGAGCACATCGTAAAGCTCTTCGCACAAGGCCCGCTCGATCCGCACATTGCCGCTGGCACGAATGATCATGACATGGAAATCATCATCGGTGCCCAATTGATAATAGGCTTTGCCGGCAGACATTTCCGCATTTTGAGCGTCGCGTTCCAGAATGAAAGCCATGTGCGACAGCGTTTCATCCGAAATGCGGGTTGCCGCCATACGGGTAGCCATACATTCCAGCGCTTCACGCATTTCATAAAGGGAGCGCAAATCTTCAAGAGTGAGCGCCACAACCCGCGCACCCAGATGGGCCGTGCGGGTCACCAGTCCTTTGGATTCAAGACGGAAAATCGCTTCACGCGCCGGACCGCGGCTCACACCGAAACGGTCTGCAATTTCGATTTCACTGATCGGAGCACCCGCCTGAATCTCGCCTGACACAATCGCTTCCACAGCGCGATCGAACACCTGATCTGCCAATGTTTGTCTGCGAATGGATGCTAAATTCATAGTGTCAACTGTATACAATAGGTCGGGTCATTCAAGCTCATCTCTTGCACCCCCGATAGTACGCTACGCAACTTGGCAAAGTGCCAATTTAAGGAACTATAAGAGATTATCTTAGAGGGGTTTTTTTAAATTCCAAGCGGTCGCATGACAATACATGGCAGACAGACGCAAAATAATCCCCTCGCTGTGGGGGCGTCCGACCAGTTGGAAGGCAATCGGCAGGCCGGAGGGGTCAAAACCGCATAAAATTGAGGCAGAGGGCAGGCCCAGATAATTGATGGCGCGTGTCGACAATGTGCAACGGGCGATCGCGGCAGCAATGGCGGCAGGATCACCCTCTGTCGTCTCGGCAATCGTCGGCACTCCCTGCTGGAGAGCCGGTATCAGGGCCAGATCGGCATCACCCATCGCCTGATCAAGCCATGAACGGGTCACATCGGCGCGCATGGCCAGTGCTTCGACATAGCGGGTGGCTGAATAGGTCAGGCCCGGTTCGATCCGCCCGCGCACCTGCGGGGCATAATCATCGGGTCGGGTTTCCAGCCATGTGCGGTGCAAGGTCGCCGCTTCCACTGTCATCAGCACATGCGCGCCCGCATGGGCCAATGCGAGATCGGGGGCGGTCATGTCACGGATTGTGACACCCAGTCCGGCAATCACACGGGCGGCTTCCACCAGCGCGGCCTCGACATCGGGGCGCGTCTGCGCCCGGTAATGCCCGCCGACCACCGCCAGTTTCAATCCTTTTACCGGACCCTTGCAGGCGTCACGATAAGTTGTACCGCGCGCGGTCATCACATCCATCAGCAAAGCGGCATCTTCGGGGCTGCGGGTCATCGGACCGACCACATCGAGACTGTGCGACAAGGGCATCACGCCCGTGGAGGGCACCAAGCCCCAAGTCGGTTTCAGGCCGAAAATCCCGCACATGGCCGCCGGATGGCGGATCGAGCCGCCGGTATCTGTGCCCAGAGCGGCAGGGATCAAGCGTGCCGCCACCGCAATGCCGGACCCGCTGGATGATCCGCCGGGGCAATGATCGGCCGACCACGGATTCAATCCGTGCCCGTGATGGATATTGTAGCCGGTCGGCGACATGGCAAATTCGGCCATGTGCAAACGGCCCAGATCTACCGCGCCGGCCTGATCGAGCCGCTCGATCACAGTGGCGGTGACGGGGGCGACAAAATCCTTGCGGATCTTGGTCCCGCCCGTCGAAATCTCGCCTTTGCGGTAAAACAAATCCTTGTGCGCCATCGGCACGCCGTGGAGCGGGCCGAGTGAACGGCCTGCTGCGCGGGCCTGATCAGCCAGATGCGCAGCCTCCAACGCCTGATCACGGCGTAACGACACAACCGCATTGAAGCGGCGACCCGTGGTATCGAGCGCGTCAAGACAGGCCGATGTGGCCGCCACACTGGTGATCGAGCCATCGGCAATGGCCTCGGCCATGTCTGTCAGACCGAGAGCGTGAACGCTGTCATCCATCAACGGGGACTTTCTTGCTTTTCGGCTTCTTGACGGAACCAATGATCAAGGGCGCGCGGATCGGAATCCAGCGTGATCAACCGGTCGGCCGCCCCCGCCAGAATATCGCTGTTGGCATCCACCAGAGCATGGTGGCTTTGGGCGTGGCGCAAAGCAGCATCACGCAGGGAACGGGAATCGGTCTGTTCAGCCTGCCCGCCCATCAGCCGTGCACTCCCAGCCAGCGCTGGACCGCGCCTTCATCTTTCGCGAGCTCCTCGCTGGTGGCGGAATGGACCACCTTGCCCGTCTCCATGATGTAAACCCGCGAGGAGACAGCCAGCGCGCTGTAGAGATTCTGTTCGACCAGCAGAATACCCAGCCCCGTGCGCCCCAATTCGGCAATCACCCCTTCGAGATGTTGCACCATCACAGGGGCCAGTCCTTCGGAGGGTTCATCCATCAGAATCAGCTCGGGATCCTGCATCAACGCGCGCGCCACAGCCAGCATGCCGCGTTCGCCGCCCGACAACTGGCTGCCGCGATGGTGGCGGCGTTCGCCCAGACGGGTGAAGGTTGAAAAGATGCGGTCGATGGTCCAGCCCTCGGTCGCGCGCGCACTCTTGAACATGGTCAGATGCTCGGTCACGGTCAGCGAGGAGAACAGCCGCCGCCCCTGCGGCACGATGGCAATCTTTTTGTTGGCAATGTCATGCGGCTTCATCCGCGTGATCGTTTCGCCCTTCCAGATAACGTCGCCCTGTTTGACGGTGGGAGGCGTCAGCCCCATGATCGAGCGGATCAGCGTGGTCTTGCCCATGCCGTTGCGGCCAAGCAAAGCCACCACTTCGCCGGGCGCAACCTGCAGGGATGCCCCGTGCAGCACATGCGCCGCACCGTAGAAACTGTGCAGATCCTTGACCTCAAGCATGGTGTGGTTTTCCCAAATAGACTTCCTGGACACGCGCATCGGTGCGGATGTCGGCGGGCAATGCCTCGACCAGCAAACGGCCCTCGTGCAGACAGGTAACGTAATCGACAAGCCCCAGAGCCAGATCCATATCGTGCTCGATCAGGATCACGGTCAGTTCCTTGGGCAGACCGCGGATCACATCGGCGACAATCGACCGCTCGGACGGCGACAGGCCCGCTGCCGGTTCGTCCAGCAGCAACATGCGCGGTGTGGCGACCAGCGCAAGCGCGATTTCAAGCTGGCGTTGGTCGCCATAGGCCATCTCGGTCACCACCGTTGCCGAACGATCCGCCAGACCCGCCAACCGCAAGGCACGGGTGATCCTGTCCTGATCGGCCGTGCTCAGATCGGGTGAACCGAACAGCGAGAATTTCTGCGGGCTCAAGCCGCGCAGGGCCAGCACCATGTTTTCCTCGACGCTCAGGCTCGGAAACAGATTGGTGATCTGGAAGGTGCGGGCGATGCCCAGAGCCGCCCGCTTGTGCGGCGGCAGATTGGTAATGTCATGGCCCAGGAAAACGACCCGCCCCTCGGTCGGAGGCACAACGCCGGTAATGGCGTTGAACAGCGTGGTTTTACCGGCACCGTTGGGACCGATGATCGCACGGCGCTGGCCTGCCGGAATGGACAGATCCACGCCATCCACAGCCCGCAACGCCCCGAAGGCGACGGCCACACCGGACAAAGTGAGTGCAATTTCGGCCATATCTTCTCCAAATGTCTCGAAAGTGGCGGGTGCAATATCCATGCACCCGCCTTGTTGGTTCAGGACTTCTTCACGCCTTGATAAGTGCGCGAGAAAGCCGGTTCCTTCATGAAGGTTTCGGGATCATATTTCCAGAATTGCGAAACAGCCGGATAGGTCTGGACCGGCACGTTCCAGAACTTGCCGTCGGCCCGCTTGGTGACCTTGCGGATATAGACGTCATAGATCGGGTTGCCATAGGCATCCAGCTTGACGGGCTTGCCGAGCGGAGAATCCGCCAATTCGGTTTTCAAAACCGCATCCAGCAGCGCGGCCTTGTCCTCGACCTTGCCACCGAGCTTTTCAATGGCGCGCGACACCCACATCATGCCCGAATACATCGAGAAGCCGTAGAGTGACGGGATCTTTTCGTATTTCTTGGTATAGGCGTCGACGAAGTCCTTGGTGGCGGCAATATCGGCCCCTTCGGCGAAATGCGCGGCCGAGATAATGCCTTCCACTTCCGCGCCCATGGTGCGGATGACCGACTGGTCGGTCATGTTCATCGCACCGAGCAGCGGGATCTTGCCCTTCAGGCCGAAGCTGTTGAACTGCTGGGTGAAGCGGGTGGCATCCGCGCCTGTTTCCATCACGAAAATCGCATCGATCTTGAGATCGGCGATCTGGCCGAGATAGGGGCTGAAATCGGCGGTGTTCAGCGGGTGCCAGAACTGCTGCACGATCGTGCCGCCGCCTTCTGTAAACACCTGCGAGAAACCACCGCACTGCTCGTGACCGAAGGTGTAATCCTGCGAGATGGTGGCAATGCGCTTGTAGCCCTGCTTCAGAGCCCAATCGGCCAGCGGACGCGGGAAGGCCGAGCCGGAATAGCCTGCGGTGCGGATGACGTTGGGGATCCGGCCGCGCTGGGTCAATTCATCGGCAGCGATGATGGGGATAAAATAGGGTGTGCCGGTGCCCTTGACGTAATTGGCAACGGCAAGGCCGGTATTGGCCAGGAGATTGCCTGTGAGGAAATGCACGTTGTTCTGTTCGACCAGACGGCGGGCTTTCTGCAAGGCCGTATCGGGGTTGGACGCATCGTCTTCGATGATCAGTTCCACCTTGCGGCCGGCGATCTGGTAATTGATTTTTTCAAACCAGAATTGCGTGCCTTCGACCATTTCCTTGCCGCCCGACGCAATCACGCCGGTCAGCGGGGCCATCAAGCCGATACGGATCGGCTCGCCCTGTGCCATTGCACGCATCGGCTGCAATCCGGTGCCTGCGGCAGCAAGGCCGAGGGCGGTTGATTGGAGGAATTGTCTGCGATCCATCGTCAATACTCCTGTTGTGGTGATAAGTGTCGTGTCAGTGTTTGGCAGAATATTTGGCCCGCAAGGCGCGGAACTTTCCGACAATCCCTTCGGGGGCGAAAATCATGATCAGGGTAAAGGTAATCCCCAGCACCGATTGCCAACGCTCGGTATGGCTCGACACAAGGTTCTGGAGTGCGATCAGGGCCGAGGCACCGATAAACGATCCGTACAGCGTGCCGACCCCACCGATGATCGCCATCAGCAGCGATTCAACCGATTGGGTCAGTGCCACCGTCGAAGGGCTGACGAAATTGTTGAAGAAGGCATAGACCGCCCCCGCAACACCGGCGAAAAAGCCGGACATCGTAAAGCCGATAAACAGGTGCAGCGGCACATTATAGCCCAGTGAGCGCATGCGGCTGTCGCTGTCGCGGATGCCGCGCAGGGTCAGCCCGAAGGGCGAATTCACAAAGCGGCGGATGCCGAAAGTGACCATCGCCGCCAGCGCCAGAATGAACCAGTAGAAGTCCTTGTAATCGGCCAGGGCCTTGGGGCGGATATCGCCGCGCAAGCCGTTTTCTCCGCCCGTGACTTGCGTCCAGCGCAGGCAGATCCCCCAGACGATCATACCCAAAGCCAAAGTCAGCAACAGGAAATAGACCCCGTTGGTGCGCACGGCCAGCAGCGCGAAAATCGCCGCAAGCACCGTCGCCGACATGATGCCGAGCAAGACCGCGAGATAGGGCGACATCCCCGCTTGCGTCACGCAATAGAGCACCACATAGGTCGATGTGCCAAAAATAGCGCCATGGCCCAGCGAGGTGCGTCCGGTAAACCCGACCAGAATATCGATCGACATGGCCAGCATGCCGAAAATCAGGATCTGCGTGGCCAGACCGATCTGGTAGCGCGAGAGAAAATATGGCGCAATGACACCGACCGCCAAAACGGCCACGACCACCAAAGCACCCATCGGACTTTTGCTGCGGCTCAACCCCGACATGTCAAACAGCCTTTCCAAACAAGCCCATGGGGCGGAACGCAAGGATCGCCGCCATCGGACCGAAAATCACAAAATAAGCCAGTTCGGGGAACATCACCTGCCCCATCGTATTCAGCAAGCCGACCATCAAGGAGCCGACACCGACACCGATCAGGCTGCCGCGTCCGCCGATGATGACAATGGCAAGACTGAACACCAGAATTTCGGAATCCGCCGAAGGATAAAGCGACAAAAACGCTCCCCCCATCACCCCGCCCATACCGGCCAGAGCCGAACCGAGCAGGAAGGTCATCAGAAACACCCGCTGGATATTGATGCCTGCTGCCTCGACCATTTCGGCGTCATCGACACCGGCACGGATCAATGCCCCCAGCCGCGTCTTGTTGATCAGCACCCACAGGCCGATGAAAATCAGGATCCCCATCAGCAACACGAACAGCCGGTATTTGGGATAGAAGGTGCCGAACACGCGGAAGCCGCCCATCAGTTCTTCCGGTATCGGCACGGTGAAACTGTCGCCGCCCCAGATCACCAGAGACATATCGTTGAGCACGAAAGCAACGCCGAGGCTCAGCAAAACCTGCCGCAATTCGAAACCGCGCACAAAGCGCAACAGACCCTCGTTGAGCGCAAAGCCCATCACGGCTACCGCCGCCATCGCCCCGAGAATCCCGAGCGTAAAGCTGCCGAGTTTGGTGGCGATGGTGAAGCCGATATAGCCGCCGAACAGATACAGCGCGCCATGCGCCAGATTGACAATTCTGAGCAGCCCGAAGATCAGCGTAAAACCACTCGCGACCACAAACATCAGCGCCGCAAAGGTCAGGCCGTTGAGAAGTTGAAACAGGCTCATCGCGTCTTAAGTCCTTCGCTCTTGTTCCGGTCGGTCAAGTGATCACACAGTCGCATCTGGTCCTACGTCCCGATACCAATCATAGATCTGTTCACCCGTGCACAGCATGACATCTTTGCGGGCCGAAATCGTCTCGAAAATCTTGCGGAAATATTTCAGCCGGTGCGGCGCGCCCATAATATAGGGATGCACGACCAGTGCCATCACCCGCGCCGAGTCCTCGCTGTCCTGATAGATCTGCTCGAACTGGTCGATTGCCCGCTCGTAATATTCCGATGCCTTGTGATGCTGGATCAGCATCATCGCCACATCGTTGCATTCTTGCGTGTAGGGAATGTTGACGATCGGCTTGGTGCGGGTTTTCAGCCAGACCGGCTGGTCGTCCAGCACCCAGTCGCAAACATAGTCATACCCTTCCTCGACCAGCAGATCGGGGGTTTCCCATGTCTCGGTCAGGCCCGGTCCGAGCCAGCCGCGCGGCCGCTTGCCGGTGGCTTTTTCGATCACATCGGCGGTGCGGCGGATATCCTCGCGCTCGTTCTCGACCTTCTGCATATTGCGCTGGGTGAAGCCGTGGCCCATAAACTCCCAGTTGCGTTCCAGCGCCGCCTCGACAATCGGCGGATAGGCGGCCAGTGCCGAACCGTTGATGGCCAAGACGCCGGGAATCTTGAACTCGTCGAACACTTTCAGCATGCGCCAGAAGCCGACGCGGTTGCCGTATTCGTGCCACGCCCAATTCGGAATATCGGGGCTGGGCGAACCGCCCGCAGGCGGGGTCAGCACCGTGCGCGGCATCGGCTGGGTGGCGTCCCATTCCTCGACATTGACAATCACCCACACCGCCATGCGTGCGCCATCGGGCAATTTCAACGGCTTTCGGGCATTGATGGGGGAATAGCTGATCCGCTCTGTCGGCAACATGCTCAAGCCTCCTGAACCAGTGGGGACCCCTTGGGGCCGATATGAATGGTCAGCGGGGTCAGCCCTTCGACAACGGCCACGATCACATCCCCCGGATGCACGGCGGCCACACCGGCGGGCGTGCCGGTCATGATCAGATCGCCGGGCATCAAGGTGACCTGCCGCGACAATTGCACCAGAATTTCAGAATTGTTCCAGATCATCTGTTCGAGATCACCGCGCTGCTTCTCGCTGCCGTTGACCTGCAGGGTAATCGCGCCTTTGGACTGGGAGCCGCATTCGCTGGCGCGATGGAGTGCGCCGCAGGGCGCGCAATGATCGAACGCCTTGCCGACTTCCCACGGCAGCATCGCCGCACGCGCATCGCGCTGGCGGTCGCGCCGCGTCATATCGAGCGCCACCCCGTAACCCCAGACATGATCCAGCGCCTCGGCCTCGGTCAGATTGACGCCTTGCTTGCCGACCGCAATCACCAGTTCGACCTCGTATTGATAGTCGTCGGTCAAAGGCGGATAGGGAATGGTCGAACCATCGGTCACAATACTGTCGCGCGGCTTCTGGAAGAAGAAGGGGGGATCGCGCTCGTCGGCCTCTTTCATCTCGCGGATATGCGAAATGTAGTTGCGGCCCACGCAATAGATCCGCCGGACAGGAAAGGCTCCGCCGCCGACAACCGGCACGGTTGTCTCGCCTTGGGGAGGCAGCACCAGAGACGCATTACTCATTGGTTCATTCCTGTTATCAATTCCATGATCATCAAACGCCCGCCTGCCCGCTCGCATACCAGTCGTAGATTTCCTCGCCATTCATATGCACAACCCCTTCAAAGCGGTTGATATAGGCATAGACCTCTTCGAGATATTTGATGCGGTGCGGCTGGCCCGAAATATAGGGATGGATCGAAATCGCCATTACGCGCGGCCGCTCCGCACCTTCGGCGTAAAGCCTGTCAAAGGCATCGGTGCAACGCTGCTGCCAATAGCCCGATTCATGATGCTGGACGATCATGGTCGGAATGTCATTCAGCTCCAGCGTGTAGGGCAAAGCCACCAGCGGACCATGCGTGGTGGTGATGGTGGAGGGGATTTCGTCGAACACCCAATCGCCGATATATTTGACGCCTGCTTCGGTCAGATAATCGGGGGTTTCCAGCGTCTGCGTCAGGCCCGGTCCGAGCCAGCCGACGGGCCGCTTGTGGGTAAAGGCTTCGATCACATCCATGGTCTTGTGGATCATAGCGGATTGATCCTCGATCTTGTGGATCGGTCCCTGCTCATAGGCATGGGCCATAAATTCCCAACCCTGATCAAGTGCTTCCTGGGCCACCCGCGGATAATCCTCGCAGACGCGCGCATTGATCGACAAAGTGGGCTTGATCCCGAGCTTTTTGTAGAGATCGAAAAACCGCCAGACCCCGACGCGCATGCCGTATTCATGCCATGACCAGTTCGCCACATCCGGCAACAGGACCTGCCCTGTGGGAGCGGGCACCATCTGGCGGGCCATCGGGCGGGCGATATCCCACACTTCCAGATTGACGATCGACCAGATGATGATGCGCCCGTTATTGGGCACCTTCATCGCCGGACGGTCGACGATCGGAGTAAAGGGTATGCGTTCGCGGGGGATCATGGTCATGCAAGCACTCCTTGCAAAGCCTTGATGCCAACGCCCAAATGCTGGTCGAGCGTGGTGAATAGAAACTGTGCGCCACGTGATTGCCAATCGCGCGCATTGTGCACGGTCACAGGCAGTCCGAATGGAACGCCCAGACTGTGCAATCTTTGCGTAACATGTGCAACCTCGGATACAACCTTGGGTTCAGAAGTGTCACCGAGATAGCCCATCGAATGGGCCAGATCATTCGGTCCCACCAGCACCAGATCGATACCGGCCGATCCGGCAATCGCATCGAGTTCGGCCACGCCGCCGACGCTTTCGATCTGGGCGACCAGCAGCAAATCAGCCTCGCGGCCTTTTGTGGCATAGCGGGCGGTTTCGACCAGCCGCGCACAATCGGAGGCATGCTCGACCTGCGGCAGAACAAGTCCGTTGATGCCGCAATCGAAATAGCGCACCCATTCGCTTGGCTCGCGTGACGGGGTTCGGACCACAGCCGCCATGCCATGCGCTTGGGCTGCGCGCGCCATGGCATGCACGCTTTCGATCCCCATCACCGAACGTTCGGCATCGATGAACACCACATCCGCACCATAGCGGGCAATCATATCGACAGATGTCAGATTGGCACCGCCCGGATTGACCGACAGCAGCGCGCCGCCCGCCGCCAGTTTGGCTTTGAAAGCGCTCATGCCGCATCACCGTTTTGATGTCCGCGCTGCTGCCACTGACGGGCTGCGGCAACCGCCTCTTTTGCAACCATGGTCACACCAAAGGCCGTGCGAAGGCACAGCAAAGCGGCGTCATGATGATCACGCGTGTCCATCGTATCCACGCAATCCTCGATCACGACCACGCTGTAATCACGCACATTGGCGGCAATCGCGGTCGCCAGCACGCAGGAATTGGTATTGATGCCGGTCATGAAAATCGTATTGACGCCGAGCGATTTCAGCCGGAATTCCAGATCGGTTCCGACAAAGCAATCATAGCGTTTCTTGGTGTCGATCACGCTGTCGCCGACCTTCAACAAGCCCGGCATGATGGTTGTGCCCGGCGAACCATAGAGATTGTGCCGCATCACATTCTTGCGGGTGGCATCGGGATCGTCCGCACGCATCCGCCAGAACGGATTCATGCTGATTTCCGCCTCGTCGCGGTAGCGCGTCACCAGATGGATGACCGGAATCGACAAAGCGCGACAGGATTCAAAAAACAGCCGGTTGGCCTCGGTCAGCCGTTCGGCCACCTCGCGCGAGGCCGGCATGGTCGCCACCATAGGGTCAAGATGGCCGCGATGGCAATCAATCGCCACCACTGCCACTTTGGGATCATCAACTCCGAGAGCCCGCATTATCGCATCCTCGAATCCATATGGTTTCAGACCGTCAGAGCAGGGTGTTCCATCCGGTTTTCAGCAAAGCGCGCTGGTCGATACCGAAACGGTCGGCCAGCCAGTCGGCCATCACTTCCTGTCCGATGGTCGGATTGTCGTGCTGGCAATGTTCGGCGCCGGTTTCCTCGGGCGTCAGGAAACGCAGCGTCACATCGACGCCGTTGGCCTTGGCCGAGTCATAGGCCTTGGTGGCCGCCGACATGGTCAGCACATCATAACCGCCATGCAGGATGAAATAGGGGCATTTCATGTGCTGCAAATGGCCTTCGAGCGTGAAGGGTTTCATCTTCTCGTGCGCTTCGGCCATGGTCTTGCAGCCCATGACGAATTTGATATGCATGGCGAGGCCGAATTCGTCGGATTTGTCGCCCCACAATTCATGCACGTCCCAGATCGCGCCATGCGAGATCACCGCCGCCAGACGCGGCTCATAGCAGCCCGCGCGTGCCGCGTAGTAGCCGCCGAAGCTCGACCCGCACAGCGCGATTCGCGAGGCATCGACATCGGGACGTGTTTCCAGCCAGTCGATCACTTTGCCGATCGGCACTTCGGTATCGTGGCGGCTATAGACCTTGTGGCGGCGCAGCGTGCCGCCCTGCCCCGGACCGTCGATCATCAGCACCGAAATACCGCGCTGCAACGCGCCATGCGCCTGCATGAACCACATCTCGTCCTTGATCGAATCCAGACCGCCCATGCAGATCAGCACCGGCATTTTATCCCCCGGATAGGGCGCGCGCACGAAATAGCCGCAGATCGGCTTGCCGTCCTCGTAAGGAATATCTACCGCATAACCGGGCGGGTTCAAATGCGACAGAAACCCGAGCGAGCAGGATTCCATCAATTCGAATGTCGGCAAGCGGCGCGGATCATCGGGCAGCAAAAAGAATTCGGCCTGACGGTAATAATCGGCCGCACGCAAATAGCAGTTCATCGCGGTGCGGATATGACCCGTCTTTTCCGCTTCGATGGCGCGATGGCGGTTGGTATCGCCGATCACCTTCCATTCCTTGTGCCAGCTTTCCTCGTCGCCAGCGATGATCCGCGAGGCTGCCAGAAACACTTCGGAAACCGAACCGCCGCCTTCCTGCGTCTCGCCCAGACCGCGCCGGAACTGGTAGGCGAACCAAGGGCTTTCCGGCCAGTGATGCCAGCCATAGGGTTGATAATGCGCATTCTTGTTGGCGGTGATCTGTTCAATCGCGGCATCGCCGCTGGCAATATCAATCATCCCGTATCTCCCCCGATCATCACAAACTGCCTGATTGTCCGCCATCTGCGGAAACCGGCTTGATACCCGTCCCGTCAACCCGAAGTGGATCCTTGCACGGACCGCTTGCTTTCAGGCCTTATAACACTTTCGATGAATGATGATTGAATACATCCAGGAATGTGTCAATTAATTTTGTATACATTTTAAAATTGTCCTGCGATATTTTCATCGACAGGTTGCGAATGTGGCAGGGTCTGGGCATATGCTTTTTATTTGGGCATCGGCTGCATCTCGATCAGGCTATATTGGGCATCGGGATAAATGGAATGAAGGTTACCCGCCAATGATCAGCAATGCGACGCGCTCATTATCAGTCACCGATCACTTGCGCGAGTCGATCCTGTCCGGAGGCTTGCCTGCGGGCACCAAGCTGCAAGAGGTTCGGTTGAGCGAGGAGTTCGGAGTCTCGCGCACGCCCATCCGCGCTGCTCTTCAATCACTGGCAGCGGCTGGTTTGCTCGATTATGTGCCCAATCGCGGCTATGTGGTGCGTGAATTTCCGATGTCCGAACTGGTCGATGCCTATGAAATCCGCGGATCGCTCGAAGGACTGGCCGCCCGTTTTGCCGCCGAGCGCGGACTGGACGACACCCAGCGCACGGTGATCGAACAATCGCTTGCTGCCGGACATGATCTGGTTACCCGGTCCACGACAATGAATGATCATATCCTGCGGATCGTCGGACAAACCAATGCGGCTTTTCATGACACGATCATGGAGGCCTCGCTCAACCGTTTGTTGAGCCAGATGGCGCAAATGTCGTTTCAAATTCCGCGGGTGTCGAACCGCAACATCATCGCCTTCAGCCTCGACGAATTGCGCCAGCGCCATAGCGAACATTATCTGATTTACGAAGCCCTGTTGGCACGCTCTGCCACAAAGGCCGAAACCCTGATGCGCAACCATGTGGCCAGCGTCAAATTCGCCGCCGTCAGAGCCTTGCGCGAAACGCGTTAAGTCCGTTCATCCGGTTTTGCGTGCCGCAAACAGATGACCGTGCAGCTCCAACCCGTCCTGCTGCTCGCTCAACGGCTTGGTCTGATAGAGAAATACCCGCTTGTCGGACATCACAAACGGTCGCGTATGCCCGTCGCCCTCGCCAAAGGCACGGATGCGGCGATCCAGTTCATGGGCGTCGATATCCAATCCGACCACGCAAAGCGCGGTGAACTGCCATTTCGTATACAGATGCTGACCCCAGCCTTGTGCGATGGCAGGCAAGGGTCCGGCATGGCCTGAGATCGCCAGAGCGTGTTCGGCAAACAGGGCCATGCCCTCGTCTGCTGCCAGATTGGTCAGCTCTTTCAGTGTCTCCTGACCGTTACAGGCAAAGAAACGGGTGGCGATGATCGGCCCGCTGTCGATTGCCTTCAGCATTTCATGCAGGACAACCCCGTAATGCTTGACCTGGTTATAGACCGCGAAATTGAGTGCCGCCCAACCGGGATAATCCGCAGGGCCGAACTTCAGCCCGTAGCACCCGTATCCGAACTGCAGCAAAGTCTCCTGCGGCACATAATGGCGGCTGCCGAACGAGATCAATCGGCCCGAGGCCAGCAGGCTTTCGGGAAAATCCAGCAATTCATTGGGATGGTTGATCTGGATGACGGTCAAATCATTCTTGTGCGCGAGCAGAAGCGGAATCAGCCCCTCTGCATAACGCGGCTCGGTCAGTAAGATGATGCTCGTGACGTGTTGGGCGACAGGAGGCTGGTTGCCCGCCATGATGATAATGTTCCAGACCACAGGATATCTCTGGCTTCTTCTTAAAGCAAAGACCTTTGGGAGAAAAGCAGGAAAATCAAGGCATCTCCTGCTTCGGGACCCTTTACAATCTGGGTTCGCTTGTCGGTTCGCCTTCGGGCAGATCGGGCTGGTCGACCTGTCGGGGCGGCGGCGGCTTGTCCAGCATCCGCCAGATCACAAACCCAGCCAAACCCGCATGAACCGCCGCATTATGAACGAACAGGGCACGATCGCCCAACCATTGCATCAGGGCGGCGGCGACAATCGGGCCGATCACCGCGCCGACACAATAGGCGAACAGCAGCGTGCTGGAGACCACTACGGCCTCGTCCCCGCTGAAACGGTCCATCACATGTGCCACGGTGAGCGGATAGATCACCGGAATAACGATGCCGAGCAAGAAGCCGAATATATAGAGCAGTTCCACACGTTTGGCCCCGATGCCCGCCAAAGCCAGCTCCACCAGCACCGCCACAAGCGACACCGCGACAATCACACCACGCCTGTCGATGAGGTCGGAAATCCGTCCCAACGGATAGGGCCCTGTCGCACAACCCAAAATCACCACGGTCATAAAGGTTGCCACCGTGCTCGCGCCCAAACCCAGATGCTCGATATAGGCAGGAACAAGCGACCAGAAACTGCCATTGGCCACCCCGACAAGGCCGATAGTGACCAGCCCGATCGGGGCCACGTGATGGATGCGTTTGAAAATCAGCCGTCCTTTGGGCGGCAAAGGCGGCGGTTCGACCTTGCTGACCGCCATCGGCAGCAAAGCTGCCATCAAGAAACCCGCAGAGACGCTGAACAGCTGGAACTGGCGCGGATCGAAAATCCGCAGGAATTGCTGGCCCGACGCCGAGCCCGCAAAATGGATGATGTTATAAAGGCCGAGCATCCGCCCGCGGTAGTTTTGTCCGGCTTTATAGGTAATCCAGCTCTCGACAATGCCGTAAAGCCCGCCGAATGCAAAGCCGCACAAACCGCGCAGCCCCATCCACAACCAGACATTGTTGACCAGAGGAAAGCCCAAAGCGGCAATCGCCACGACCGAGGCATAGGCCGAAAAGGCCCTGATATGGCCGATCCGGCGCACGATGACCGGTGTCATCCACGTTCCGGCAATCATGCCGACAAAATAGGCCGAACCGATCCAGCCGATGTCGCTATGCGAAAAGCCCTCGACCGCCGCACGCAACGGCACCAGCGTCGTCAGCAAGCCATTGCCGACGATCAAAAAGAATATGGCCGCAAATACCGGCATCAGCAGCAGGATCAGGGATAACACAATTCTCATCTCGCATTGCGTGAATCCCAGTGTTGCACTGTTCGGCCTGATTGGCCACTGGCAAGGCGGTACCATGTCCGGAGATGGCTCGGATCCCCGTCATTCCCTAACCAATCAGTCCTTAACCTGATCGTCCGGTCCGTCCTCATGCCGGTGGACCGCATGGCGGGGGCCGAGATGGCTGGTGCCGCGCTGTTCGGCCAGCAGCATCTGCTTGTGCCGCTCGCGCGCGGAGGCCTTTTGCTGCGGGGATAATACAGCCACGCAATAGGGGCAGCACACGCCCTCCTCATAGGCATTGGACTGCCGTTCCTCGAGGCTCAAAGGTGCACGGCAACCCGCGCACAGATGCAGATGGCTGGACACCTTCAACCCATGGCCGACTGCCACGCGGCGGTCGAACACGAAACAATCGCCATGCCATTTGCTCTGGTCCTCTGGTATGACTTCCAGATATTTCAAGATGCCGCCTTTGAGGTGATAGACCTCGGCAAAGCCTTCTTGCAGCATGTAATTGGAGGCTTTTTCGCAGCGGATGCCGCCCGTGCAGAACATCGCGATTTTCGGCTGTTTGTGCGGATCAAGACGGGTTTTGACGTAATCGGGAAACTGGCTGAACGATCTGGTTTGCGGGTCAATCGCCCCCTCGAAAGTGCCGATCCGCACCTCGTCGGCATTGCGTGTGTCGATCAGCACGATATCGGGATCGGCGATCAGCGCGTTCCAGTCCTCGGGCTCGACATAGGTGCCGACCAGACGGGTCGGATCGACCGACGGCACGCCCAGCGTGACAATTTCCTTCTTGAGTCGCACTTTGAGGCGCAAAAACGGCATGGTTTCGGCATAGGACATTTTATGTTCGAGATCGGCAAATCCGGTCAGCGCGCGGATTTCGGCCAGCACCGCCTTCATGTCATGCGGCAGTCCCGCCAGCGTGCCGTTGATCCCTTCGGCCGCCAACAGGCAGATACCCATCACGCCGCGGCTCTCGCACAAGGCCGTCAGCGGGGCCTGCAAAGAGGCATAATCGGGCAAAGCACCGAAATGGTAAAAAGCCGCCACATCATAGGGGCCCGATAGTGCCGGCCACGCATGGTCCGCTTCGGGATCGTCTGTCTGGTGATTGTGCATCAGGCGTATTTATCGCGAAACACCGGCTCGAACAAACAAAAATCCGCACCCAAGTCCTCACCCTTTTGTCTTGCTTGGCTTGGGCACCAAAAATAGCGCAAAAAAATGGCGTGGGTGACGGTCGCACCCACGCGCATGTGTTTTACAAATCCGCTGCATTGACAGTGTGCAAACCCGCAACCCAAAGCAGACAGGCCCGATAAGGGATTAATCAGCCCGTGTCACAGCCGCAGTGAAGCCAATCAAAGCCGTATCGGTCTTGATTTTGTTGCCTGCCGCGTCGGAGAAGGCGACGGAGATGGACTTGCCCTTCTTGATCGCATCGAGGTTTTTGTCTGTCAGATCAAGGGAAGCAATGCAACCGTTGTTCTGGCAGTTGGTGAAGCTCGCTGCCTGCTTGTTGGCACCGTCAATGGTAATTTCCACACCATCCTTCAGGGACACGCCCGTCGGAACGGAAACAGCCAGGACACGGCCTTTTTCGGCTTTGGCGATTTCGATCGACACAATTCTCAACTGGTCATTGGCTGTGTATGTCTCGTGAAACACAGAACAATCCTGCTTGGCGCGATCTTTTGCGCTTGGACGGCAAATGGTTTGCCAACCCGTATCAGAGGTTTGGATGCTCTGTTGACTTCCTGCAGCTGCCGGAGCGGGCGCCGGAGCTAATGTCTGGGCCTGTGCCACGACAGTTACAAAAGACAGTGCGAGCGCAGCAATAAGGAGTTTTTTCATTAATAAATCCACCATAAATGATCGAACAGGAAAAAGCATAACACAACGCACAACGAACAATTTACAAACACAATCTTTAATCCCATCAATATGCAAGATCAAGACAGAATTTCAGGGAAGATCAGAAAATCAGACAAAAATAACCCTGCTCCGCAACAACCCCGGCAGGTTCATTTGCTGCATCCGATAATCAACTGATTGATTTCAAAGAATATTTAAAACAAAATTACGAAAATTATCATTTCGCGGCACTCATCATTGATCAACCACCCCAAAAGTCCGGACTCACACGATCTGGTTGCGCAACGGGGCTTGAACCGATTGATTCGCATCGTTTTTCCACAGTAGATCA
>Ga0214921_10002602_pt1 | contig 29083 bp, 27 predicted proteins | sample LL1505_MetaG_FD_177992 | JGI IMG/M metagenome (GOLD analysis project Ga0214921, IMG submission 177992) | Freshwater microbial communities from Lake Lanier, Atlanta, Georgia, United States - LL-1505 | ecosystem: Environmental > Aquatic > Freshwater > Lake | place: USA: Georgia | collected...
GCGTGAGCATCGTCAAGGCACGTCCGAAGGAGAGCCCGTCCGAGCTCGCCAGCTCGTAGGAGAGCGGGCCCGAAAAATCGCTCACGGCCGGCATGCTGAACCAATAGGCGGTATTTGGAGCGACTAACTCCGCAGAACTGGCCGCGACACTCAGCAATGAAGGATTAGAGCTCGAAAGATTTCCGCCGATGTATTTATAGACCTTCGTGTCTGCGGGAAGGCCGTTCCTGCCCGAGTTGACAAAGCTGGCGAAGTATTGGGAAAAATTCTTCGAGTTTTGAAGGGCCGAGAAGCCCATGAAGTTCGCTCCGGAAATCAGCCAGCTATTCGAAGGAGGCCGTGGAAAAAGCGTGAGGCTCAGCGTTTGATTGCTCGATGCGCTATTGAAGACAAGGTAAGCGGAGTTGCCGATCATACGGCTGAGTTTCGACTCCGAGCCATCGCGCTTCCATACAGTCCACTCCTCGCTGTCGGCCGTCGCGTCGGAAGGCGACTGGATGAACTTAATCTTATCTGGGTTCGGATTCCAGCGCCAGACTTGGGTAACTGCTGAAGGAAAAAGGTTGCCCACCGTGGAGTAGGTGGCGTCTCCCGTCAGCCAGATACTCGACCATCCCGGAGGGAGCGTGTAAGTTTTCGAGACCCACTGGGCTTGGATGCCGCTCAGCACGGCCAAGAACAAAAAGAGACAGAGAGCGAGGCGTTTCATTGGATTTTTACGCGGTAGAAGACCTTCTTTGCCGCAATGGAAGTGGGAATGTAAGCCCGCACCACACCGACATCCGTGGCCACATGAGATGAGATTTTTGATCCCCCGGCCTGCATGGAGAAACTAACCGGTGCCCAGGAAACCATGTCCGTGCTTGATTCGATGGAATATGTCTTCGCGGTGATTCCGTAGAAGTCCACCACGGTGTCTTGATCGGTGAGACTCACAATCCTGAGGAAGAAAAAATCAGCGGCATCCGTGGCGTATGTGCCGCTGAGATACTCTTGTCGATCGCTGATGCCGTCCTTGTCGAAATCCCCGCCGGGCGAGATGAGCGAAAGATCGGTGGTAGGGAGCCCCGCGTTGAAGAGTTGTGCTTTTTCCCAAGCGTCGGGCAAGCCGTCCTTGTCGGAGTCCGCTCCGAGAGTGAGATCCAGCCGGCGACGGTCTGCAGGATTTCCGATAGTGGGCGGCGTGGAAATCTCGATCGGGTAGTGAAGAACGCCTCCGATATCGATCGCCACCGTGTAGGCCACTCCAGAGTTCACCGCCAACGAATCATAGACGCTCGTGCCGCTCTGATTCATGTCCATCTTCATTCGAATCTCGTAATTGAAATCGGCGTCTCCGAGGCTGGTGATCGAATATCTGCTGTGCTCGCCCCCGTTATAGAAAAAAACCACCGTCGAACCGTTGGCTGGAATTAGTTGACCATGCTCGTCGCGGACATTCCCGTAGATCGAGTAATAGGGCGCCGGAGGGAAAGCCCAAGCCTCATTGAGGCTCGAAGCGATCACTATCGAAAGAAAAAGAAAGGAGACTGTTACGCGGAGGGTGTTCACTAGTTATAAAAAAGTCAGTTCATTGCAACGGTCAGGAACTTCTCAATGCTAGAGCATTTATTGCAAATTTTTTTTTGGAATAATCGACGAATCGATCAAAATCGTCGACGAATCGTATCCCGAAGCCAAAAAACTCGGAAGAAGCGCACGGTATTCTGCGAGAAAGCCTTTTCGAAAAGGCGGGGCCTTTGAGATAAGTGGACGACCAAAAGGGCGTGCATCCGAACTCTGCCTCGACACCATGCCGTTCGGATGATCGGGTGATGAGAAACAAGCTTTTGACGCCTGAAATACCTTTGTGGGATCGGGTTGAAATTTCATCGACAGCGCAGAAATTTGCACCACATGGGTGGATAGCTCTCACGCAGGTAAAACCGAGGAAAATCTTGGAAGCTGGATGAACCTCCCGCTACCGTAACCTCGGTGCCAGAGGCACGCCTTGGTTGCATCTTTTTTCCTCGTCTCGCATGCATCAAAATCGCTCCGCAGGATTTCTGGAGCCGGCTTGAAAGCTTGCGGGTTTTCCACTCGGCAGCTACGGATCACGGCATGAACAACATATCCAGAGGCTTAAAAGGCGTGATTTTCGATTGGGACGGCGTGGTGATCGACTCCTCCGAGCAGCATGAACGTTCCTGGGAAGTGCTTGCAGAAGAGATTTCTAAACCACTTCCAGTAGGGCATTTCAAACTCGGCTTTGGGAAGAAGAATCAAGTGATCATCCCCGACATTCTGCAATGGGCCTCGGAAGCGGAAAAAGTCCAACAATTAGCTGATCGCAAGGAAGAAATCTACCGCCAACTCGTCGAGGACTCGGGCGTGCACATACTGCCCGGCGCCCGCGAGCTTCTCGCTGCATTACGCGAGGAGGGCATTCCAGCCGCTGTGGGATCTTCAACGCCACGAAAAAATCTGAACGCGATCTTCGCAGCAACCGGTCTCGATGAATACTTCCGAGCCGTGGTCTGCGGGGATGATGTGGTCGATGGCAAGCCGGCGCCGGATGTTTTCCTGCTGGCTGCCGAGAAACTCGGACTTCCTGCAGGCGAGTGCCTCGTCATCGAGGACGCCCATGCGGGTATCGAAGCTGCCCTGCGCGCGGGAATGCGCGTGCTGGCCGTGGCCACGACAAATCCACTGGCAGACCTGCATATGGCAACTGATGCGGTGGAATCCCTCGCAGGTGTAACCCCAGAACGACTGGCGGCTGTTTTTAAGCCCGCTCAGTCATCGTAGCCAAGCCGATTTCGCCACTTTTCAGGGTTTGGGGAGCAATGAAATACGGAGTAAACAACGAGATCTTCAGGGGTCGGTTCATAAAAAATTTCAAACGGAAAACGCCGAATGAGAGCTCTCCGAAAATCATCCAAGGCACACGGAAAAAGTCTTGGATTTCTTAGCACCAGCATGAGGCATGCCTCAACACAGCGCAGGAAATCTTCCCCAAGCCCAGGCTCGCGCTCCTCGTACCAAGCGTAAGCCTCGGCGACATCATCCCCGCCGCCTCGGGAGTGAAGATAACTTTTTCAAGCATGCAAGGAGCGTGCCCGTTGCTTGACATCAGTCCACGCGATCCCAGAGGCAGGATTTTGCGAGTATTGCTCCTTGCGGCGACGGAGTTCCTCGCGCTTCGAGTCAGAAACCGGATCGGGATTACCTTCTACAACCAAACTGTCCCAAATATCTTCGACAAGCTGAAGGCGCTCTGCCCGACCCAGTTTGAAGATCGGCGCGAATTCGGTGTTCATAGGACTAAAATGGAGGAGTCGACTGAGTATTTCAAGACAGACTCTCAAGACTAGAACCCATCAGGGAAAATAATGTTTACTTTGGCCCTTTGGATTTCTTCGAAAATTTCTTCTTGGGTCCAGCTTGGTAGTCTTTTTTCGAATCCTCGACAGGAGCCAGTGAGATCTGAATGTCGCCGGCATTTGTTTCGATGAGGCGTGGGGCATCGCGGAGGACATCGAGAAATTGCTGGGGCACTTGAGCGAAGGACTGGCCGGACAGGATGTCGATGATGCCCACGGAGCGCACGGGGAGGCCGAGCGAGTCTTCGAGGAGGCTGATGATATCGCGGGGTGAGATGCGGGTCTCGCGACCGGCACCGACTCGTACCCACTGCATGCCGCGCGATGCGGGGCGGAGATTTGGCGACGGGTCTTGCAGATGCTCGGCGCGGGAGGGCGCGGCTTTTTTGCGGGGCTCATCGATTTCCTTCTCAGGCGCGGTCTCAGGACCGGCGAGAAGCTCGAAGAGGGCTGCGGCGATGTCGGTCGAGTTGTAGCCTTCGGAGAGCAATCGGTCGGTTAGCGCCATGGAAAGGTTGCCGCGATCCAGAACTTCGCGCACTTTTTGAACCATGGCTTCGGCGCGGCGCTCCTCGACCTCACCGGCGGTGGGGATTTTTCCACGTAGGATTTTCGTGCGGGTGTAGCGCTCGATGTGCTGGAGCTTGTAGATGTCGCGGCCGGACACAAAAGTCACGGCCATGCCCTTGCGACCAGCGCGCCCCGTGCGGCCAATGCGGTGCACATAGTCCTCGGAGTCGTAGGGAAGGTCGTAGTTCACGACGAGTTCAAGTTCGTCCACATCGATGCCGCGCGCGGCGACATCCGTCGCCACGAGGAACTCAAATTCCGCCTTCTTGAATTTGTTCATGACGCGCGTGCGCTGCGCCTGCGCGATGCCGCCGTGGAGACGGTCCGCAGAGAATCCCTGCGCGATCAGGTCGTCGGCAAGCTCGTCCACCATCCGTTGGGTGTTGCAAAAAATGATGCCGAGTTTGTAGCCGTGGAAATCGATGAGGCGAAGGAGCGTCTCGAATTTCATGCGCTGCTGCACTTCGTAATACCACTGCTCGATCGCGGGAACCGTGAGTTGCTTTTGCTCGATCTTGACGGATTTCGGCTCGTTCGAGTGACGCTCGATCAGGTCGCGGATTTGCTTGGAAACTGTCGCGGAGAAGAAAACGGTTTGCCGTTCGTTGGGCGTCGCGGAGAGGATTTTTTCGATATCCTCGCGGAAGCCCATGTCGAGCATGCGATCGGCTTCGTCGAGCACGACCATCTTCACGCTGCCGAGCTGCAAGGTGCCGCGATCCATGTGATCCATGATGCGGCCTGGGGTTCCAATCACGATCTGGACGCCTTTTTTGAGTTCGAAAAACTGGCGCTCGTAGGAAGCGCCACCGTAGATCGGAACGGCATGCATGCCGCGTTTGTGAGCGGAAAGTTTGTGAACCTCATCAGCGACTTGAGTGGCCAACTCACGCGTTGGGCACATGATCAAAACCTGCACCGAGCGGTCGGAGGCCACGCAAAGTTCGATGGCAGGGATGGCAAATGCGGCTGTTTTTCCGGAGCCCGTCTGCGATTGACCCACGACATCATGCCCTTCGAGCAAAACGGGGATCGCGGCGGACTGGATGGGAGAGGCTTCCTCGAAACCGAGATCGGCGACGGCTTTTAAAATCTCGGGCGAGAGGCCCAAATCCGCAAAATTCAACTTAGTCATCCCACATCAATAGCCTCCGAGCGCGTCCGCGTCACGGGAAACCCTGCGGATCTACTTGGAAAGCTCCAGCATGCGACGCACCGAGTGCTCGGCTTTGGCGCGGACATCCTCCGGAATTTCGATACGCGGCTCAAGCTTGGCGAGGCAGTCGCGCAGCTTCTCGAGCGTGTTCATTTTCATGTAGCGGCAGTCGGCGCAGGCGCACGAGTCGGTCGGCCCGGGAATGAAATTCTTGTTCGGCACCTCGCGGCGGAGCCGGTGCAACATGCCGCTCTCGGTGACGATGATGAAATCCTTGGCCGGATTATCGCGACAGTAACTCACCATTTTTTCGGTGGAACACACCTCGTCCGCAAGCAGACGCACGGCGAGCGTGCACTCGGGATGCGCGACGACCACGGCCGTAGGAAATTCGGCTTTGATGCGGTTGATGCTGTCGCGAGTGAACTCGACATGGACATAACAATTGCCGCGCCAGAGGTCCATGTTGCGCCCGGTTTTTTCCATCACCCAGGCGCCAAGATTCTGGTCGGGGACAAAGAGGATGTTGCGGTCCTTCGGAGCTGATTCGACGATTTTGACGGCATTGCCGCTCGTCACGATCACATCGGCGAGCGCCTTCACGCCCGCGCTGCAATTGATGTAGGCGATGACATAGTAGTTTCTGTCCCGGTGGTCCTCGAGAAACGCGGCCAGCTTGTCCGGAGGGCAGGAATCCGAGAGCGAGCACCCGGCATCCATGTCGGGAATGACGACGGTTTTTGATGGGCTCAAAATTTTCGCCGTTTCACCCATGAAGTGGACACCGCAAAAAGCGATGACATCGGCATCTGTCTCCGCCGCCTGACGGCTCAAACCAAGCGAGTCGCCAACAAAATCGGCCACTTCCTGGATGGCTGCGATCTGGTAGTTGTGCGCGAGAATCACGGCATTGCGAGAACGCTTGAGTTCCAAGATTTCGGTGATGAGGTCGATCGAGACGGCTTGCATGGGCGTGACGATGCGCGATCCTCGGCGAGCAATCAAGCGGGGTCTTTTGGCTGAATGCCCCCCGCCTTGACTCAGGGCGCACGGGGTTGTTTGATCCCTCGATGGCCACTGTCTCACGCGAAAGCGTGCGGGAGATTCTACACGAGTATCTCGCGGGAAAAGGACTGCGCAAAACCGCGCAGCGCGAGGCTATTATTGAGGCGGCGTTTGGAACGAATAAACACTACACCGCTGAGGAACTCCTCGACATGTCCCGCGCCATCGACCGCTCTGTCTCTCGGGCCACTGTCTACCGCACGCTACCGTTGCTTGTTGCCAGCGGACTCCTGCGTGAACTCGATCTCGGCGGCGACACGAAAATCTACGACCCCAATTTCCTCGAGCATCCGACACACAACCATCTCGTCTGTGTGGATTGCAAAAAAATCATCGAATTCGAGGATCCCAACATGGAGTTACTCGAAAATTGCATCACGCGCCGACTGGGATTCTCACCAACCAACAAGATGGTGAAAATCGAAGCCCGCTGCGATGAACTGCAATCGCTGGGCACCTGCAAGAAGCGGGGATCCTAAGCGGCTTTCAAAAAAAATAGGCGGGAGTCGTGTGACTCCCGCCTACTTGATACCTATTTTGTTCGGACGTTTATTATGCGTTCTGTTTGCGGCGAATTTGCCAGACCACGAAGAGAGCTCCGATACCGATCAGAGCACATGTAGAGGGCTCTGGGACCGGGTTTACTCCGTTGGTGATCAGTTGAAGTTGGCCTCCTTCGACGAGCTCGCCTCCAACGACAAGGTGGGATTGGGTGACGGATAAGAAAGCTTTTGCTCCAGTGGAATACCAAGCGGCATCCGAGAAGAGGCTTGTGACATCGATAATGCCGGAGTTTTCCTCGTCGATCGTCAAGAAATTCGCGCCTCCACTGACAAAGCGCGTCGCATCGGACTCGAAGAGTTTTACCGCTGCTGTGGGGTTTGTGAGATCGACCTGCCAAGTCAGGGCGTTGTAGGCGTTGTTGCCTGGATCTTCCTGAATGTAGACTTTGCCATCGAGGCCGACCGTGATGTTGTCGAACATGGCCACGCCAGCTGGCCTATCTTGACCATCTGTGGCATCCAAGTCGGCGCGGTCCAAAACCATCGAGATGCTACCACCGGCAGACAGGTTACTGGCATCCGAGAAATCCAGACGGTAGAGTTTGGATGTTTGGACACTCGTCACAGTTCCTCCAGTTGTCACAAAAAGGTAGGTGTCGGCATCAAGCCAAACACCGTCCTCGGGACGAGCGAACTCCGTAATGCCGGCTGTTGTTGATGCGCTTTGTGTGGCATTTCCACGAGTGCTTGTGTTGGTGAGATCTTGGGATACGGAAGCCAGTGTGAATGTGCCGTTGATGGCGCCATTGTTTTCTTTTGCAACCGCACCGTTGCTGTAATTTGAGCCACCGTTGGTGACTTTGATGCCGGAGAGCGTACCCCCTGAGAGACCAGCTTTTTGAATGGCGGAACCCGTATTGGATTTGGTGCCTTCGTACATGTAAACCTGACCGGGTGTTGAGTCGTCATTTCCCATCACCACGGTTTTATCCCCCGTATGCGGGTTGGCGATCGAGTTTTCCCATGAGAAGCGGCCGAGATAAGGAAGCTCGTAGGCTTTACCGGCATCAGTTCCAGTCGCAACAAAGCCAAAGGCGCGTCCTTCAGCGCCAGATTCCTCACCATTCATGAAAATGCGGCCGTTGTAGCCGGTGGAAGTATTGGTGTTGTAAAAGGCGCTCATGGCAGGAAGGTCTGCCGAGCAGAGTCGGTTGAGCACTGTGGTTCCAGGTGCATAAGCAGTGCCATTCCACGTATACATGTTCGAGGCACTCTGGATCATGTCTTGTCCCGCAGTGACCGCGAGTGTGTTTTTATTGATGGTCCACTGCGAGACAAACGCGCCTATCGAACCGTGTGCGCGGGTTGTTCCAACGGTGCTTCCAAGCTCGTGGTTCATGAGCAGGGTGATCGAGCCGTTGTTATTATCATAGGCGCCGAGACCGTCAGGGATACCGACCATCTTGTAGCCGCCTACGGAGTCACCCACCGTCAGGAGAGAGGTGGAAAACCAGTTGGAAGCGGTGGGCGTGATGTAGGAAGAGGCCGAGGAGGTCGGCCCCGTGTATTGAGCATGCAGGCCCGAGATGCTGAGCATCGCGAGGCTGATTGTGTAGAGTTTGTTTTTCATGTTTTTGTTTGAGTTCGAGGAAAACCGAGTTCTTTCTAAACTCCCTTGCGACTGGTCGAGAAGGGGAAGTCTGTTACGATTCTGTAACGCAGAAAATGAGTGTTCAGGGCTTCCTGCTCGCCACGGTTCACGTTGCTGGTATGGTACCCTCGACAACGCTAAAATTTATGTGGAAAGGACGATTTAAAGAGGAGCAATCCGATTTGTTAAAGAGCTACGGCGCTTCGGTGCATGTAGATTGGCAGCTTTACCGGCAGGACATCCGGGGCAGCATCGCGCACGCGAGGGCATTGCTCGTGGCGGGCATTCTGACCTCGGAGGAATTCAGCCAAATCGAAGCGGGTCTGCTTGAAATCCGCGCGGAGATTGAGGCGGGGAAGTTTGCGTTCAGCCAAGACCTTGAAGATGTGCACATGAACATCGAAGCCGAGTTGACCAAGCGCATCGGCGCGGCGGGAGCCAAGCTCCACACCGCACGGAGCCGGAACGACCAAGTGGCGCTCGACTTCCGCCTGTGGCTTCGCGACGCGTGCGAGCAGTTGCGCGGTGGGATTTGCTCGCTCCAAATCTCACTCATCGGCTTTGCCGAACGCCACAAGGATGCAATCATTCCCGGCTACACCCACCTCCAGCGCGCACAGCCGGTCTTTTTTGCACATCATCTCCTGGCCTATGTCGAGATGCTCGACCGCGACGCCTCGCGCCTGGCCGACGCCTCCACGCGCATGGACGCGTGTCCGCTTGGTTCGGGAGCAATTGCTGGATCCACGATCCTTTTGAACCGCGAGGCCGTGGCCACCGAGTTGGGCTTCTCCAAAGTGACGACGAACAGCATGGATGCCGTCGCGGATCGGGACTTCGCCTGTGAGGTGCTGGCCGACCTTGCGATTGTTGGGATGCACATATCGCGCCTGAGTGAAGATGTTGTTCTCTGGGCCTCGGTGGAGTTTGGATTTATCGAACTGAGCGACCGTCACACGACTGGCTCGAGCCTGATGCCACAGAAAAAAAACCCTGACATCGCGGAGTTGGCGCGCGGACGCACTGGGCGGCTCTATGGGAACCTCATGAACCTTTTCACTGTGATGAAGGGCCTTCCGCTCACCTACAATCGCGATATGCAAGAGGACAAGGAAGCTGTCTTTGATTCGGTGAAATCCGTTTCTGAGACGCTGGCGATTTTGCCTGAGATGTTTGATGCGGCCTCGCTACGCGAGGACCGGGCGCTGGCTGCGGCGAGCGACCCCTTGCTGCTTGCAACCGACCTGGCCGACCGCTTGGTTGAAGGCGGGGTGCCGTTTCGCAAGGCGCACGAGATCGTCGGCGGTCTCGTCGCCTTGGCGCAGGAAACCCGGACGCCATTGCACCAACTCGACTCGGCGGAGTTTTTAGCGGCGTCCCCCGTTCTCACTCCCGACATCGTGAAAGCCACCTTCGACCTGCGCGCCGCCCTTGCCGCGCGGGGCACGACTGGCGCCCCTTCGCCGCAAAACATCGAAAGAGAACTCACCCGCTGGCGTGAACAACTCCGGTAAAACTTCATCTTTGTCGCTCGAGAAGTTTTTTGCTTTTCGGAATCGTGGTGATGAGTCGAAGCCATTTCTCTCACACATCGAGGACTTGCGCTTCACGATCATCAAAATCGCCGCGGCACTGGTCGCCGGAATGCTCCTCTCCTTTGTCTTCCGCACCGAGTTGGCCTCCATCGTGCAGCACCCGCTCGTTGCGGTGGACCCCCAACGTGCGGCAAATTTGCAATCCCTCGGCGTGGCGGACTCTTTCACGATCTCGCTCGAGCTTTCCTTTTACGCCGGCTTGGTCCTCTCTTTTCCTTTGATCGTGATTTTTTTGGCGGAGTTCATTCTCCCGGCCCTCACGGCCAAAGAGAAGACCATGATCTTTCCTGCTGCTGCTCTTGGTTCTGGGCTGTTCCTCGGCGGTGCGGCTTTCAGTTACTTCGTCGTCTTGCCGCAAACCTTAGAGTTTTTTTTCAAGGACGCCCAAGCGATGAACTGGCAACCGACCTGGACCGTGCGCGAATACTACTCGTTCGCCACGCAGTTCGTCATTTCCTTTGGCCTTGCCTTTGAGTTGCCGCTGGCCGTGCTGCTCCTCGTCAAACTCGGTATCGTTGACCACGAGCTTCTCAACCGCACGCGTGCCTTCGCGGTCGTGGTCATATTTATCCTAGCAGCTATCATTACCCCAACATCCGACATCCTCACTCTGCTCCTCATGGGCGGGCCGATGTATATTCTTTACGAGATCTGCATCGGCATCGCTTGGCTGATGAGGGGTAAAAATCCCTCGGGAGCCGAGTGATCGCGCACCTTGGGCGCTTTATCGCTTAAAAATCTCACAACGAGCCTTTGGAAGGGCGCCAATCGATATAGATAACTGTATTTGTGATCTGCTGAAAAATGCCCTCCAATGTTACGGTATCAGATTCACTGAACACCACCCGCTGGGTCATGCCCTTTGGTTTTTCCGCATCGTCAGGCGAAGAACCATTCGGCACTGACTTCGGCATAGAAGGGGTCTTATGACCAAGCAATTTTTGAATCACTCCCGCACCAGATGAGCCGAAAGTCGCCTTCGAAGAAGATTGGTAGGTCAAAATATCGCGGCCATATTTTTGGAATTTTTGATTGGACGCGCCGAGCAGATTGTTAGCGCGTGCGTAGCCGTTCACATCCGAGGTGAAGGTGATCTTGCGTTTGCGGGATCCCTCGAGGTCGAGAATCAAATCATGCGATCCCACGCCTTTTACAAAGGCTCTCTTTAAAACGCCCGTTACAGTGATTCTGCGGTTGCGAAGCTCCTTAGCGACGAGGTCTGGAAACTTGTCGGTGATCTCCGCCAACTCAGTTGCTGAGACGCTTTCTGCAGTCATCAACTGCTCAATTTGCTCCTGCGGCGTGAGCACTTTGGGTTTTGAAAAGTGCTTCCAGGCAAAGAAGCTTAAAATACCAATCGCGACTATAATTAGAAAATCTTTGCTCATTTGCTAGGTGGACCTTTCTTGCGTCTATAATTAAGTATATTCCCGAAACAAACAAGCCTAAAAAGCAGCTCCGAACGAGTAATGAACATAAATTCGGCGCTTGAAGATCCCAATTCGAGCAGAAATGCCTGTCTTCAAGAACAATCTGACTCACTCATAGCTTGCCCTACTGAATGATATTACAAAGTTGACCGGAGCCTCTTGGCAAGGAACTGAGGAAGTTGAGGCCTCAACTATGACCCGCGCGGGGTCGACGGCGGCAGTAAGAGTTTTTCAGCTTGCGAAGAGTGTAAATCAAAGCTAAACAAGCGAGTTGTAAATGAGTTTGCCTTAACTTCTGCTTTTAATATATCGGAAAAATGAAGCGGATCATTTTGCAAGCAGCTTTCATTCAACGTCCTCATAGCTCAAGTGGATAGAGCAGGGCTCTCCTAAAGCTCAGATGGTGGTTCGACTCCACCTGGGGACATTTTTTAATCACAAACTCAGGGGAAATCTTTGAAACTCGACATACCGAACCGCGCATTTGGCGGGTACATTTTTGATTGCGACGGAACCATCGCCGACAACATGCCATTGCATTACCGCGCTTGGTCCATGGCCATGGCAGATTTTGGCGGCGAATATCCCGAGGAGCTCTTTTACGCATGGGGGGGGCGTCCCACGACCGTGATCGTCGGACTGCTGAATGAAAAATACGGCCTTACGCTGGATGTGGATGAGACGGTACGCCGCAAAGAGCAGTACTACCTCGGACTCATTCCTGAGGTCGTTCCCGTGCCCGAGGTGATGGAGATCGTGAAGTCCTTGCACGGCACCGTACCGATTTCCGTAGCTTCCGGCGGTCACCGCGAGCTCGTCGAGGCCACGCTCAATGCGCTTGGCATCCGCGACTTGTTTCAAGCCATCGTCTGCGCCGAAGACTACAAGCGCGGCAAACCTCATCCCGACCCCTTCCTGCTCGCGGCAGAACTCATGTCCGTCCCGCCCGAAGACTGCGTGGTCTTCGAAGACAGCCCCATTGGTATCGAGGCGGCCAAGGCCGCCGGCATGGCTTGGGTACATGTGCCGGGGCCACTGGAGAGGTGAGGAGGAAGCAATCAAATCTTGCGGGCGTTTGTATTGATTTGTAAATCTGATGTGGACTTTCGATAGCCCCCAAAATGTATAAGGACAAAAAAATTGTTGTCGTGATGCCAGCCTATAATGCGGCCCGCACTTTGCAGAAGACACACGCGGAGGTCCTGGAGCAGGGAATAGTTGATCTAGTAGTTGTAGTGGATGACAAAAGCTCCGATGAAACCATCAGTATCGCATCAAGGCTGCCGAAAACGAAACTCATTCAACATGAGCGTAATAAGGGATATGGAGGAAATCAGAAGACGTGCTATCGCGTCGCACTCGCCGAGGACGCCGACATCGTCATAATGGTTCACCCAGACTACCAGTATACGCCACTGTTAATTCCCGCGATGGCGTCGCTTATAGGAAACGGACTTTATCACTGCGTCTTGGGATCGCGGATTCTCGGCGGCATTGCCTTGAGCAGTGGAATGCCTTGGTGGCGTTACTTTTCAAATAGAGCACTCACCTTTTACCAAAACATTTTGCTTGGTGCAAAATTATCAGAATATCATACCGGTTACCGCGCATACTCAAGGGAGTTATTGGAACAGATCCCATTTGAAGATAATTCAGATGACTTTGTCTTTGATAACCAGATTTTGTTACAAATTCTTTGGTTAAACTTCTTAATTGCAGAAATCACGTGTCCAACAAAGTATTTTGATGATGCTTCCTCAATCGGATTTCAAAGAAGTATCAATTATGGTTTGGGTTGCTTATATGGTGCTCTGAAGTTTCGGATGGCCAGGGCAAGGTTGATCTCTCCCATTGTGAGACGTTGAAAAATGACTTGGAAGCAAATTCCCGAAAAATGGATGCGCTTTGCGATCGCTTTATCGGCGCTTTGTTTATCAGCATATTTTCTGTTTGTAAATTTAGGCCACTACGCCCTATGGGATGATGAAAGTGTCTCGGCCTTAGTCGCGGAGGGAATTCAACGCACAGGAGATACATCGGTTATCATTGGACACAACATTGTTGCTTATCGTGGAGGGCTTTTAGTGCGCGATGGCAAGGATCGATCGACTCCGCCTTTGAGTACCTACCTTACGGCAGCCTCGTTTTCTATTTTCGGCGTTAGCGCTTGGTCTGCAAGACTGCCATCGGCCTGCTTTGGACTTGCTTCGGTAGCGCTGCTACTATGGTGGTTGCGAAATCATTCGCTGAGAACGCAAGTCATTTTTTCCCTTGCTTTGTTGGGAAATGTCTCCTTTTTTCTTTTTTGCAGGCAGGCGCGCTACTATGCGGCCGCTTTGTTTTTCTCTGCCGCCATAGTTTACATTTACTCCCGATGGAGAGGCTCTTGGCAAGGAGCTCTTGGCATGGCTATTATCGGGATTTTTCTATTTGCTGCGAATTATTTAGCTTACGCGGCACTCACAATATGCTTGATAGTCGACTATTGCTTCTGGCAGCGCGGAAAAATTGCCTTGTCTTGGAAGGTTCTCATCGTGTTGGCATTGCCACAGAGTCTTGCCATTGCAATGATTTCATTGGTTTGGAATCCATTCGGAACCGGTTTTGGTGGTTATGTGACCAAGAACTCCTTGCTTGATCGATTAGAATTATTTTTTTGGAATCTGAGAGATTTAAATAGCGCGGAATTTCTTGTTGCCCCTCTCGTACTTGCAGCGTTTTTTATGGCTTGGAAAAATAAGGATCAATTGTTGACTCGCATGCTAGTGGCCTTATTAACGTATACGGGCTTGGTGAGCCTTGTGTCACCTCAGACTCTCTTCAACACCACAGTGGCCGACATCCGGTACCTTGTTCCTCTAATTCCACTGGGCATTGCTCTAGAGACGCTTGTGGTTGTTCGGTTGACGAAGGGTTTCCAAATGCTCTGGTTGGCCGTGGCACTTCTTGCGTTCGAGACAAATGTGATCAACGGGGGGCCATTTCTTGCGAGCGGGGCGCGCAGCACGATTGCGGAGTTTTCCAGAGAGCTGCTTTCGCCCCCACCTGAGCCTTACTCCCTCGCTGCGAATTGGGTAGTGCAAAATGTGAAACCCGGAGAGTCTGTGGTAGTTCTTCCAGATTATATGGTTTATCCTTTAATGTTTAAGGCTCCTCATCCCGTTTATGGTTGGCAGTTCAAGAATGTTGACAAGCCCGGTTTTCGAGATTTGGAAGATATTCATTTTGAAGGTCGGGTCCCTCCAGATTTTTTTATTATTTTTGGGCCCGTTGTCTCAGATTTTTTGAAAGCTTCGAGTCAATGGAGTCGGGAGGGATGCCGCTACGAGCATTTTGCAACTATCAATACGTATTGGAAAGATCTCTACCGTCCGGAACTTTTTTGGCGCACATTTCGTCCAGTTTTGCAATTTGACCCAAACTGGGAGGCTATTCAGATTTTTCGACGAATTTATGAGGAACCTAGATAAAACCACGGAGCTTGCCTCAAGCATTCAGCAGGTTTGCAGGGTTTGCGGTGGTGGAGACCTCATCAAACACACTGCGGTTCATCAACCAGTTACAAGATCGGGAATCTTTTATCACTGCAAGGCCTGTGAATCTCTTAGTTTTCATGCCACGGAGAATGAAGAGGCCTATGGCGAAAGTTACTATGGCAATGGGAATTCCAAGGTGGGTGGATTGGCCCAATTGCTCCGCACTTTTTCGGCCGTTAGAAGGGCTGATTTTGCAAACAAGATTTCCATATCTTCTGGACTGTGTCTCGATATTGGTTGCGGCGATGGAGAATTTCTTAAGGCTATGCAAGATCGACATTGGGAGGTTAAGGGAACAGAGCTTCCTGGACCTGCATTCGAACGCGCTTCGGGCAAACTCCCGGGCCAAGTAATATGTACGCCTGAGTTTGAAAACATTGTGCCGTTTGATTCCTGCGCATTGATAACGATGTGGCAGGTTTTTGAGCATCTGGAAAATCCAAGGAAGGTTCTTGAAAACTGCCGAAAGCTTTTGACTTCGGATGGTATTTTGGCAATCGGAGTGCCAAATCCGCTATCTTGGCAGTCCCAGTGGGGAGCGGGAGATTGGCTCCATTTGGACCCGCCTCGGCATCTGCATCTGCTGGGAGTAGATGCCTTTTTAGCGTTGGCGAAAAGTTGCGGCTTTAAGTGTATCGCAATCAGACACTCATGGATTGAATTCGGCCCTATTGGGTGGATTCAGACGCTACTGAATAAAGCGGGATTTCCGAGAGACTTTTTTCTTGAGAGATTGAAGGATCGGTGGAGTGGAGTTTCTTGGATTCACCGTATAGGTTGGATGAGTGTAGCCATGCTCTTTGTCTTGCCAGCATTTGTTTTGGCATTGCTGGAGTCATTTGCCAAACGCTCCGCAACATATGAGGTTTATCTCCGCCGAGATTTACTCAGGCATACTGATGAGATTTATCGCAGACCTGCTTTGGAATGATGCGAAATTTATTGCAGCTCGGTCTTCGAAAATCATAGACTCATGGTGGTAGGACTTGCCGATCAGGTAGGAAGTTCGACCAGAAATTCGGGCAGTTAGCTCAGCGGTAGAGCGGTAGTTTTACACACTATTGGTCGGGGGTTCGATCCCCTCACTGCCCATTCTTTCCTCGATGGGGCCTTCGGCTTAAAAGCTCTATTGATTAGCTCGGTTTTTTTACCGTACTTTGAATCGAGAGTTCGCGGAGTTGCTTGAAATCGGCTTCGGCGGGCGAACTGGTCATCATTTCCACACCTCGATTGTTTTTAGGAAATGCGATGACGTCGCGAATGCTATCTTCGCCGGCGATGAGCATGACCAAACGATCCAGTCCAAGGGCGATGCCGCCGTGGGGAGGAGCGCCGAATTTGAAAGCTTTGAGAATGTGGCCGAAGAGGAGTTGTTGTTTCTCCTCGTTGACTCCGAGGACGGAAAACATCTTGGATTGCAGATCGGACTCGTGGATTCGGAGGCTTCCGCCGCCGATTTCGACACCATTGAGAACGACATCGTAAGCCACGGCGCGGATTTTGCCATATTCGCCAGACTCGAGAAGAGCAGCATCATCGGCACAAGGGCGAGTAAATGGGTGGTGGACGGCGTTCCATTTTTGCTCTTCTTCGCTCCAGGCGAGGAGCGGAAAATCAACGACCCAGAGGAAATTCAAAGCGGTCGAACCCTTGAGTGTATCGAGCATTTCGGCGACGCGCAGGCGTACCCGGCCAAGAGTCTCACAGGCGGTTTCCCACGTGTCGGCCCCGAACAAAATGAGGTCGCCTTCCTTGATGGCGAGGCGCTCGGTGAGGGCGGATTTTTCTGCGTCGGTGAAGAATTTGACAATCGGGGATTTCCACTCGCCGTTTTCGACTTTGATAAAAGCGAGGCCCTTCGCGCCGGCTTGTTTGGCGAGCTCGGTGAGGCTTTCAATCTGGCCGGTGGTTATGCAGGCGAGGCCAGAGGCATTGATGGCTTTGACCACGCCACCGCCATCGAGAGCGCCGCGGAAGACCTTGAACTGAGTGTCGCGGAAGATGTCGCCGAGGTCGGTGATTTCCATGCCGAAGCGCGTGTCGGGCTTGTCACTGCCAAATCGGTCCATCGCATCCTTATAGGTCAAACGCGGGAAGGGCGTGGGAATTTCAATACCCTTGGTTTCACGGAAGACGGTGGCGAGAAGTTTCTCCATGAGGCCGAGGATGTCGTCCTGTGTGACGAAAGAGGCTTCGACGTCGAGCTGAGTGAACTCGGGCTGACGGTCCGCGCGGAGGTCTTCATCGCGGAAACAGCGGGCGATCTGGAAATACTTTTCCACACCGGCAACCATGAGGAGTTGCTTGTATTGCTGCGGAGCCTGCGGGAGGGCGTAGAAGGAACCTGGAGTGAGGCGGGATGGCACGAGAAAGTCGCGGGCCCCTTCGGGCGTGCTCTTCGAGAGGATCGGTGTTTCGATTTCGAGAAAGCCCTCGGAGTCCATCACATCGCGCATGGTCTTAACCACGCGGTGACGGAGACGCAAGTTGCGGCTCATTTGCTCTCGACGCAAATCGAGGTAGCGGTAAGTAAGCCGCAGGTCTTCGTTGGAAACTTTATCATCCAACTGGAATGGCAGGACTTCGGCGGGGTTGAGGATGTCAAGCGCGGAGGCAACGACTTCGATCGCGCCCGTGCCAAGCTTCGCGTTCTCAGTCCCGGCCAGGCGTGGAGAGACTTTGCCTGCCACTCGGATCACATCTTCACTGCGGAGTTCATGGGATTTTTTAGATGCTTCAGCTTGCTCCTCTGGACGGAAGACGACCTGCGTCACTCCCTCGCGGTCGCGGAGGTCTATAAAAATGAGGCCGCCATGGTCGCGACGAGAGGAAACCCATCCACAGAGAGTGACTTCTTGGCCGGAATGTTCAGAGCGGAGTGCGTTGCAATGATGAGTGCGGTAGGACATGGCAGAGTTTTAGGTTTTTAAATTAAGTTTTAAGTTTCGAAGCCAGCGCGGTGTGTTCGAGGGTTTCTTCGGCGCGGGTAGCGAGGTGTTTGAGTTTGACGAGCGGCCATTCCTGGCCGACCACGATCGCGTGGAGGGCTCCCAGATTTTCGGCCTCTTGGAATTGTTTGCCGATTTTGAAGGACTTCAGCGGGAAGTCGGTCGTGAGACCAAGCTCGCGGCAGGATTGGATGATGTGGAGCGCCTCGGAGCGCTTGGATTCGTCCGCGATGATGACGTAGACATCGCATGAAGCCGCAAGTGCCGATTGCAGCTGCAAACATGCCGCCGGGGTCTCGTCAATCAAATGGCCAAGTACAACATCGCCCATCCCGAATCCGATGGCCGGAAGATCCACGCTGCCGTCACTCAGTCCCTTGATGAGCCCGTCGTAGCGTCCGCCACCGGCCAAGGCGCGGAGATTTTTTGAGCGATCGAAGATTTCGAAAACCACCCCGGTGTAATAAGCAAGGCCGCGAACGATCGAGAGGTCGGGCTGAACAAAACCCGTGAGCCCGCGCGCGGCGAGGGCGTCCATGACGGGAGCAAATGCCTCGGGACTGCCTGCCGCAATAAAGCCCTTCAAGTCGGCAACCGTGAGACCGGTCGGTGCCAACTTGGAATTGAGCTTCTCCTCCGGTTCGCGCTCAAGCTTGTCTGCGCAGGCGAGCGCAATGCGGCAAGCGGCGTCGTCACAGCCACGAGATGCCAGAAAGTCCATCCAAGCCTTGCGATCGCTCAAACGGACAACGAAGTTTTCTGCCGTAAAACCAAAGGCGCGCATCAGATCGATCGCCAGCGCGATGGTTTCCGCATCCGCTTGTGGCGAACTCTCGCCGATGATGTCGGCATTGAACTGCAAAAACTCACGAAGGCGACCTTTCTGCTGGCGTTCGTGGCGGAAGAAATTCGATACGCAAAACCACTTCATCGGCTTGCGATAGTGCTTCTCGCGAGCGGCGACCATGCGCGCGAGGGTGGGCGTCATCTCGGGACGAAGCGCAACCTCACGTCCTCCGCGGTCGGCAAAGGAATAAAGCTGCTCGAGAATCTCGGCTCCCTCCTCGTTTTTCTTGCGATAGAGATCGGTGCTTTCGAGCACGGGGCCGTCGAATTCCGCAAACCCATAACGCTTTGCGACCTCCCGCCAGATCGACACGATGTGGTTGCGACGTGCGCAATCCTCGGGGTAAAAATCCCGGAATCCCGGCAGGACCTGCATCACGCGACAAACCTCCCTTGAATCGAATTGCTCAAAACCATGGCTAGATTCTGCCTGTTTCAACCCCTCCTGCAAAGCCGCAAATCAGCCCTCACGCACTGCAGCAGGATTTCCCGCCACAACCGCATCTGGCCCCGCGTCCCTCATCACCACCGCCCCAGCTGCACAAACGGTATTCCGGTGCAACGTGACACCGGGCCCGATGAAGGCTCCGGCAGCGATCCAACAGCCCTCCTCCACGACTATGGGCTTGGTCACAAGATCAAAGGTTTCCGTTTTAAATTTGTGAGAGCCCGTGCAAAGGAAGGCCCGCTGGGAGATGCACACATGGGATTCGATCCGCACGCGGTCGAGGCTGAGAATCATCACCTCTTCGCCGATCCATACATGGTCGCCAATTTCCAACCGCCAAGGGAAATTGATGTTCACCTGCGAGCGGATCACCACACCGCGCCCGATCTTGGCTCCGAAGGCTCGAAGCACCGCGCAACGCAAGCGTGATGGTTGGGGAAACCATGGCTCAAAAAAAATCGTTCGCGCAAACCACCACAGCACTTCCTTCCAAAAAGGAGCACCTCTGGAAAATTCAGGATTCTGGTAGAGCGAAAGGTCCACGGAGCTTGGTTAGCGACAACCTCCAATCAACACCTTAGCCATCCGCTCTGCGATGAGAAAAGCAGGCACCCCAAAAAATTCTCCTTGACGATGCGACGCTCCATCGCAAAATGAAAAGTATCTTATCGAGAGTGGCAGAGGGACTGGCCCTGTGAAGCCACGGCAACCGCTGAAGTGTGATGGAAACATACCACCCAGGCCTAGGTGCCAAATCCAGCTCGGGAAGTCACGAAAGTGATGACCTGGGAAAGATGAGAAGGACATAAGCCAATCCGCAGGTGTCCCATCGCTCGTCCGCTCTCGTTGAGAAAAGAAAATCCATCCATGAGCGAACAACAGACATTCTTTTCGAACCTGAAATGCCGGGAATGCGGGCGCCTCTACCCAAAAGAAGCGATCCACATTTGCGAATTTGATTTCGGCCCCCTCGAAGCAGCCTACGACTACGATCTCATCGCAAAACACATCAATCGCGATGTCATTGCCTCACGTCCGCAAACCATGTGGCGCTATCGCGAGTTGCTGCCGATCGATGGCTCTCCAACCGTTGGGGTTCAAGTCGGATTCACACCGCTCGTCCGGGCTGACCGCCTCGCCAAGCACCTCGGGGTCGATGAACTTTACATCAAAAACGACACGGTCAACTACCCCACCCTCTCGTTCAAAGACCGTGTCGTATCAGTCGCTCTCAGCCGGGCCTGCGAACTCGGCTTTAAAATCGTAGCCTGCGCCTCCACGGGGAACCTCGCCAACTCGGTCGCCGCAAATGCTGCTGCTGCCGGCCTTACCAGCTACGTCCTCATTCCCGCAAATTTAGAGAAAAGCAAAATCGTCGGCTCCCTCGTCTACGGAACCCAAGTCATCGGTATCGAAGGCGCCTACGACCAAGTGAACCGCCTTTGCTCCGAGATCGCTGGAAAATACGGATGGGGTTTTGTGAATGTGAACCTCCGCCCCTACTACGCCGAGGGCTCCAAGAGCATGGGCTTCGAAATCGCCGAGCAACTCGGCTGGAAGCTCCCTCGCCACACTGTGATCCCAATGGCCAGCGGCTCGCTTCTCACGAAGATTCACAAAGCCTACAAAGAGTTTATCAAAGTCGGCATCCTTGAGGAACAACCCTTCTCAGTCCATGGCGCACAAGCCAGCGGATGCTCCCCGATCTCCGAAGCGAAGAAAAAAAACAGCGACATCGTCAAGCCGGTCTCAAAACCCGATACAATTGTGAAATCCCTCGCCATCGGAACTCCAGCTGATGGCTACTACGCGATCCGTAGCATGAATGAGACAGGTGGCAGCGCGGACGATTGCACCGACGAAGAAGTCATCCAAGGCATTCGCGAACTCGCGGAATACGCCGGCATTTTCGCCGAGACCGCAGGCGGTGTCACGGTCGCCTGCGCGCGCAAGCTCATCGAAAGCGGAAAAATCCCGCGCAACGAGAGCATCGTTCTTTGCATCACCGGACACGGCCTCAAAACTCAAGAAGCCATCCACGGCCACTGTGGAGAACCCCGCGTCATCAATCCCAGCCTGCGCGAATTCGAAGCCCTCATCGCAAATGATGCAGCGGTTCTCCAAACCCAAAGCTAAAAATCCCCTTCCGTCCTTGCTGAAAACTTCAAACTAACAACTAAAATGCCCATCCAAGTCCGCATCCCAGCCCCCCTCCGCAAGCTCACGAATGAGCAGGAACTCGTCCCCGCCACCGGCGCAAATATCGGCGAAGTCCTCACGAACCTCAACACCGCCTACCCCGGCCTCTTCGAGCGTATTTGCGATGAGAGCGGAAACGTTCGCCGCTTCGTGAATATCTTCGTCAACGATGAAGACATTCGCTTCCTGGAGGAAAAAGCCACGCCATTGAAAGAGGGAGACGAGATCAGCATTGTTCCCGCCATCGCAGGGGGCTAGTTCTTCTTCGCCGATGAAAACAGGAAGCGCAGCATGCATCGCAGCATCCTTTGCGCTCGCGATCGGAGTGCAAGCGAAGTCAGACAAGGCAAACGACCTGTATCTGGAAAATTGCGCTTCCTGCCATGGATCTAGCTTTGAAGGCGGACTGGGCGGCAACCTTGCCGACGGCATCTGGAAGCACGGCGACACCGATGCCGGCATCGCCCGCGTGATTTCAAACGGCCTGCCAGACCTCGGCATGCCGGCCTTTGAAAAAACTCTCTCCGCTGAGCAGATCCGCTCGCTCGTCGTCTTCCTAAGAGAGAAGGAAAAGACCACGCGAACACAAACCTCACCGCCTCCCCAGCCAGGAGAGGGCGGCATTATGAAATCCTCTGAGCACGACTACAGAATCGAAACCGTGGCAGACGGGGGGCTACAAACCCCTTGGAGCTTGGCTTTTCTTCCCGATGGTCGCCGACTCATAACCGAGCGCCCCGGCCCGCTGCGCCTGATGGATTCCGATGGCAAGCTCCTGCCAGAGCCTATTGCCGGAACCCCGCAAGTTCTCGAATTAGGACAAGGTGGAATGCTCGACGTCGCTGCATCCCCGGACTTCGCGAACGATGGTTGGATTTACTTGGCCTTTGCGGATCCTCTCGATGGCGAGGGCGACAAAAAACGCGCCATGCTGAAAATCGTGCGAGGCCGCATCCGAGATCACGCTTGGATCGATGAGGAAGTTATTTTCCAAGCCGCGCCAGATTTTTACACCACTGCCGGGCACCATTTCGGGACGCGAATGATTTTCGATGGCGGATATCTTTATTTCATCGTCGGCGAGCGTGGCGGGAATATGCAGGCACAAGACACCTCGCGCCCGAATGGAAAAATATACCGCGTTTTCCCAGATGGACGCATCCCGGAAGACAATCCTTTCACTGCCGACAAAAACGCGATTCCTGGCATCTGGAGCTACGGGCACCGCAACCCTCAAGGTATGACGATCGACCCGCGCAACCATGCGATCTACGCCACCGAGCACGGCCCGCGTGGCGGGGACGAATTCAACCTCATCCGTAAAGGAGTGAACTACGGCTGGCCAGTCATCTGCTACGGCATGAACTATGATGGCAGCCCGCTCAACGGCGGCCTCACGGAGAAGGAGGGCATGGAACAACCACTCCTGCATTGGACGCCTTCGATTGCCGCTTGTGGCCTCGCCTGCTATACGGGCAACAAATTTCCCAACTGGAAATTCGACTTCTTCGCCGGCGGACTTCGTGGCGAGCTTCACCGCATTCGGGTGGAAGATGGAAAAGTTGCTGCCGATGAGATCCTGCTTTCCGGTCTTGGCCGCATACGCGATGTGCGCAGCGGACCCGATGGCTTCCTTTACATCGTTCTCAACCAACCCGACCGCATCGTGCGGTTGGTGCCGGCCGAGTGAGAACGCTGCGTGGAGGCTTCACACTTGTGGAGCTGCTTGTTGTCTTGGCCGTAATATCAATTCTTGCAGCGCTCTCGCTGGGCGGCCTTTCGAAACTTGGAGCCTCCTCCGACCGCTCGAAGGCCATCTCCAACATGCGGCAGATCGGGACGGGCATCACACTTTTCGCCGCTGACAACGATGGCAAGCTCCCCGGTCCGCTCTGGCCCGGGCAAATGGCGCAGTTTGATCCCATGCGCAGCGGACGGCTCGTACGCGAGTTGGCTCCATATCTTGGCATTCCTACGCCCACCGCACCAAAAGTCGAAGCCCTCTTCGTCCCGCCCGCCTACCGCAAGGCCATGAGCGCATCGTTCCTGGATTCCGCGAGAACCTATGTGCTCAACATGAGCGTGCGCGATGGCAACCAGCTACTCATCCCGTGGGGAAACTTGGCCTCGCTCCCAGCCACGCAACCTCTCAAGCTCACCGCCATTCCCTCCCAAGCCTGGGCATTTTCGGACGCCGATGCCATCCATCCACGCGTTGCAGAGGCTTCATGGGCGGCAAACACACCTCCGAAGCCAGTCCACACACCCAAGCGCCTGGCTTGGTTTTTCAATGGATCTGTAGCCCCGGTGGATGACTCCGAGCTCGTGCAACCTTAAAGAACCAACACTTTTGAGGTGAAAATCTGGAACAAGCCAGCCACTCTCTTGGATCGTTAAATCACACCTCGACATGCAAAATCCCATTTCACGCAAAGGCATCATTCTCGCCGGAGGCTCCGGCACGCGGCTCTATCCGCTCACCATCGCGGTGAGCAAGCAACTCATGCCCGTGTATGACAAACCGATGGTTTACTATCCGCTGTCCGTTCTCATGCTGGCAGGCATCCGCGAGATTCTGCTCATTTCCACGCCGGAGGATTTGCCGCTCTTCCAGCGACTGCTGGGGGATGGTAGCCAGTTTGGCATTTCGCTGAGTTACGCTGCACAGCCACGTCCCGAGGGCCTTGCACAGGCCTTCCACATCGGAGCAGACTTCGTTGGAAACGCTCCGTCCGCCCTCGTTCTCGGCGATAATATTTTTTATGGGCAAAATTTTGTCGAGGCCATCGAGAGTGCAGACGCCCAGCCCGAGGGGGCCACGATTTTCGGCTATCATGTCGCAGACCCCACAGCCTACGGGGTGGTGGAATTCGCTCCCGATGGACGCGTGCTCTCGATCGAAGAAAAGCCTGCAAAGCCAAAGTCGAACTTCGCCGTTCCTGGGCTTTATTTCTACGACGATCGGGTCGTCGCTCTGGCCAGCGATTTGAAGCCCTCCGCGCGCGGGGAGCTGGAGATCACCGACCTGAACCGGATTTACCTTGAGGAGGGCAAACTCCAAGTCGAACTTCTCGGCCGCGGCACGGCATGGCTCGATACAGGCACACACGAATCCCTCCTCGAAGCCGCCGAGTTCGTCAGCGTGATCGAGCGCCGTCAGGGCCTCAAGATCGCGTGCCTTGAAGAAATCGCCCTGCGAAATGAATGGATCGACCAAGCCGGCCTGCAAGCCCAGATCACCCGCCTCGGCAAATCGAGTTACGGTGCGTATCTGCGACGGCTTTTGAAATAATGTCGAAGCAGAAGGATTAACCACAATCGAAAAGGCTGGGGAGCCTTTGAGATAGAGCAACCGAAGGTTGGCCCGAAGGGCGAGCCGAGCGGAGGCGAGCGAGTCAAAGGACACAGAGAGCACAGAGAGAGGTTAGGTATCAGTGCGGATAACATTTTTCCGCCATCAACCATCCCCGTAAACTTTCCTGTGAATCCTGCACATCCTGTCCTCCTGTCAAAAAAACTCATATTCCGAACGAGAGCCCACACATTGCTGTCGAAAGTAAGCATGACCAAGTTTGCCACCCATCACCTGTTGCCGCTTCTGTTTTTCGCCACTGTTGTCAGCGGATGCCAATCTGTTTCCTCGACCACTCAGTTTTATCGTCCGACGACCGCTCAGGTTTATCCATCGAAGCCGAAGGATTACGATGTGCCTATCTTTGCCAAACCGCCTGACCGCCCTTACACAGTGATTGGGCGCCTGAGATTTACGGCAAATTCCAGTTACAACTTCATGATTCGCGCGATCCAGTATAATACCCGCGTTCATGGCGGAGACGCTGCCATCATGCTCCACGAAGACACTGAGCAACGTCCATATAACTATTACGTTCCCGGCTACACGTCCTATTTTCCTGTGACAACTTACAGTGCCGGAGTGGCGAATACGAAGTATTGCGGACCGGGGAGTCCAGGCTCCCGCTCGGAATATGGCACCAGTACGTCCACGACATACATTCCCGTCTTCAATCCAGGCTACATGAGCGTCGGAATGCTCACCCTGCATTCGATCGACGCCTCGATCATCCGCTACAAATAGTCAACGCAGGAAATCTTCGCCTCGCTAAAACCCGCTTGCCAAGCGAACTTGGAGGTAGCGATGCAACAGTTGATCAACCAAACGGGCGGAGTTCTGCCAGTTGCTGCCACAGGCGTGCCACCAATGTTTTCTTTGTTGGCGTTCATGCTCGTCGGGGTTGTCTTGGCCTCGCTGATTCTTCTCAAACTTCGCCAGTCGCTCCTCGTCGCCTACTTTCTCTGCGGATTGGCAATCGCGAATAGCGGTCTGCTTGAGAGGGTGGCGGGCCCTGAGGCAAGGGTGGCGATTGCTTCGATGTCAGATGTCGGAGTCATGCTCCTGCTGTTTGTGCTTGGAATGGAATTTTCCCTCGGCGAGTTGCGGCATCTCCGCCGCTTTGCTTTTGTCGGTGGCTCGTTGCAGGTTGGGGTGACCATGCTCGGGGCGGGACTGGCAGCAAGATTGTTGTTTGGCCTCGACTGGCCACTCGTCGCAGTCGTCTCTGTGGCATGCGCGCTGAGTTCCACAGCAATCAGTGTGAAACTCTATCATGACCTCGGCATCTCAGCGAGTTCCGGCGCACGCCTCGCGCTCGGCATCGCGATTTTTCAGGATATTTTCATCATCGTATTTCTTGTTCTCATGCCCGCCCTCTTCGTCACGGCAGAAAATGGAGGATCTATCGTGCCGTTGCTCGCAGTGACTCTTGGAAAAGGTGTGGCATTCGTGGTGCTGGCAGTGGCTCTTGCTCGTTACGTGATTCCGCGCCTGCTCAAAGCCGTTGCTGACACAAGGAGCCAAGAACTTTTTACATTAACAGTGGCGGGGCTTTGTGTGGGAGTGGCATTCCTTGCAGCAATTATGGACCTGAGCCTCGTTCTGGGTGCCTTTGTTGCAGGGTTGGCAGTCAGCGAATGCATCTACAAGCACCGCATTCTCTCGGACATTGCTCCAATCAAAGATTTGTTTCTGACAATTTTCTTCGTCTCGGTCGGCCTTGGCATCGACCTGCGCGAAGCCATCGCGTCGTGGCAGATCATTTTAACGCTGACCGCAGCCATCATTCTTGGAAAAACATTCCTTGTAGGCCTCATTGCACGCGTCATGGGACTAAGTTGGCGCGCGGCCGCGTTTGCCGCCATCGGACTGGGCAGCGCGGGGGAATTCTCCCTCGTACTTCTCACAAAAACCTCCCACCTCACCGCATGGCCCAGTGTCGTGAGCGACTCACTCATGGCCGCGATGGCGCTATCCATGGCCATGGTACCAGTGCTCATGCGCTTTGCCCAACCTCTTGGAAACTGGCTGCACAGGCACTCCGGGAAACTCGGCTGGCACCCTCCGGCCACCCTGCCCCCTGCACAGCGTGTGCGCGGGCTCACCGGTCACGCCATCATCTGCGGCTATGGCCCGATCGGCCGTCGTCTTGCCTCATCCCTAGCCAATGAGGGGATTCCCTCCCTCGTCATTGATCTCAATGCCGAGGCGATCCACGAGCTTCACAGCAACGGGCTGGCGGCGTTGTTTGCGGATGCCAGGCAACCGGAAGTCTGGGACCTCTGCAGCATCCCGCAAGCGCAACTCGTCGCCTTCACCTTCCCTGCCACCCCCGAAATCGCGGGAGCCATTCAATTCGTGCGCGAAAGAAACCCCTCCATCACCATACTCGCCCGCACGAAATTCAGCGCGGAAGCCGAAAAACTTCGAGCCGCCGGCGTGGATCTCGTGATCCTAGACGAAGCCGAGAGCGGACGAGCCGTGGCCCGCGAAGCCCTGAGCGTCTTCAATCACGCGAGGCGGGGCTGAAAAGCGCGCCCTTCCAGCGTTTCAATCATAGGAGATGATACGTTCCACTCCATTCTGCTGTCGCAAACCCGCTCTTTTTGCCTCTAAGTTAGGCACAACCCAAACGACCAATGCCCTTACTCGGAAAACTCAATCGCCTCACCGTCCTTAAGGATTCCAGTCCCGGCCTGTACCTCGACGGCGGGGAGCTCGGCGAAATCCTGCTGCCGGGGGATGCCATTCCAAAGGGAGCTGCCCCTGGAGATGTGCTGGAGGTTTTTATCTACCGCGACTCGGAGGACCGCCTTGTTGCAACCACACTCCAGCCGCTGGCAACAGTCGGCGACTTTGCGGCATTGAAGGTCACGGAAACCCACCCCCGTATGGGAGCCTTTCTGGATTGGGGCCTTAGAAAAGACCTGCTTCTTCCGAATGCCGAGCAAGAGCGGCGCGTGCGAGCGGGAGAGACTGTGGTTGTTTATGTTTTTATTGACCACCAGACCGAGCGGATCATCGCCACCACGCGTTTGCAGGGCCATATCGACCATACGCCACCATCTTATAAAGTGGGCTATGAAGTCTCTCTGCTCATCGCTAGTGAGACACCGCTTGGCTACAACGCGATTATTAACAACTCCCGACTTGGCCTTCTCTACCGAAGCGAGCTCGCGACACCGCTCGAGATCGGCCAGCGCTGCGAAGGCTTCGTGCGCACCATTCGGGCCGACGGCAAAATCGACCTCGGGCTCGACCAGCAAGGTTATCAGCGGGTCGCCCCCCTCGCTGACCGCATTCTCACAGCTATCCGAGCCAATGATGGCTTGCTCCCTTTGAGCGATTCCAGCTCGCCTGAAGAAATCAGGACCACCTTCCAAACCAGCAAAAAAGCCTTCAAACAGGCTCTCGGAAATCTCTACCGCCAGCGACTCATTGAAATCGAAGAGTCCGGCATTCGTTTGAAAAAATAGCCTTCGAGAATTTTACCCCACCCAATCAAATCTGACATCCTGAACGACGTCTGGATGCAGGCTCAAGTGAACGGGGCACGAGCGTGCGGCATTTTCCAAAAGCGTGCGCTGTGGGTGGGTAGAGGGGAGAGAGATCGTGAAAACGACTGTGAGCTTGGAAATCCGGCGCGGTGGTTGAGGTGACATTTCCTTCAGCACCTTTACAGCCGTTTCGCCAAGGTCAATTCCATGCCTGCGAGCCGCAATACCCATGATCGTCAGCATGCAGGTGCCGAGCGAAGTCGCTGCGAGATCCGTTGGGGAAAACGACTCGCCGCGCCCCTCGTTGTCAACCGGAGCATCTGTTGTGATGACTGATCCCGACGGCGCATGACGAGCCTCGCAGCGCAGGTTTCCCAGATAACGAATAGAAATTTCAACCATTGGCGCAGCCTACACGAATGTTTCCAAGAAATGCAAAATCAGCTTTCGACAGCAGGTTCCTCATCCTCTTTGTCACTCACGACCGGAGCAATGCCTTGAAGGACTTCGCCGGCGCGGAGGTCGATGAGTTTCACGCCTTGGGCATTGCGGCCGGTTTCACGGATTCCCGCAATTTTGGTCCGGACCATCTTGCCTTTGTTCGTGATAAGCATCAATTCATCCTCGTCGCGGACGGTGAGAGCTCCGGCGACTCCGCCGGTTCTATCCGTCGTTTTCATGGTGATGATGCCTTTTCCACCGCGACCTTGGAGTCGGTATTCCTCGAAACTCGTGCGTTTGCCGAGGCCGTTTTCGCCCGCGACGAGAAGTTGGCAATCCTTGTTCACAATGGCTGTGCCAACGATGTAGTCGCCTTTATCCGGGCGGATGCCCCAGACGCCGACGGTGTTGCGGCCTTGGTCGCGGAGTTCCTCTTCGGTGAAGCGGATGCTCATGCCTTCGTGCGTGATGAGGACGATTTCGT